>Ga0129308_1000484_pt1 | contig 58010 bp, 74 predicted proteins | sample L827metagenome_FD_94440 | JGI IMG/M metagenome (GOLD analysis project Ga0129308, IMG submission 94440) | Ring-tailed lemur group fecal microbial communities from Wisconsin, USA - L827 metagenome | ecosystem: Host-associated > Mammals > Digestive system > Large intestine > Fecal | place: USA...
AACTTTGTGTAGCGGTGCGGGCTGAATTCAGCAGGCAGCAAAAAGCCCGTCCTCTTAATTAATGGGGACGGGCTTGAAAAGTAGCTCCGAGGGGAATCGAACCCCTATCTAAAATTTAGGAAACATTATACATACCTTATATTATTGTTTGATAGTCAGTATATTACAATTTGGCGCATCCGTTTTTGTAGAACTATTGTAGAACTTTGGCGTTTTTAATGGAAATCCCTGCCACCTCCGAGGAGGAAAACAGGGATTAATGCAACACCGATTTTCAGATCGGCACTGCAAAGATAGTAGTTTTTTTGATATGAACAAAAAAGAACCGTGCGTACTTCACAGCAGACACGGCTCCAGCGTTTTCACAGAAAGCTATTTCTTTAATTCGATATATTCAGAATACACAATTTGAGTGTGAGGGTTTTTGCTTGTGATCTCCTGGCGTATCGCCTTTGTCCCCCAGCGAAAGAATAAGAATCGCTTAGGAACACGGTGTACGATCTGCACCAGCGTATCAGCAGAACTCACATTAAGAGATAAGTTCCTGTTATCAATCTCCCCTTGTACCGTCACCCAGGGATCACTCCAGCGTATAGCCTTAATGGAATCCAGGGCACCATCACGGAACACAATGCTATCCTTTACTATTGTCTGGATCTGTATCTCTGTCTTAGTCTCTGTTGTACTCGTTGCCTGGATCCGCTTCAACTTCACACGCAGATCATCAGCCGTTTTGCATACCAGATCATAATTATCAGAAAGCTCCTTGTAAGATAGCTCCAGGCGTTGAACGGAGGCAGCGGACTTACCAGCCTCAGACTGATAAAATTCCACCTCATCCATTAATGCCTGTTGATTACCAGTGAGGCGTTTTTTCTCTGATCTAAGCCCGTCATTGATTCCATACAGCACGGCACACATGGCAGCAAGTATCACACAGGCTATAATAAGATATTTATTCATTGCTCTTAATGTAATTGATTATACCCTCCACATGTGTATCTACAATAGCCTTTTTCCCAGTAGCGGATAACAGGTATGCTACATCATCCTTATTATCCTGGAAGAAATTCTCAGTCAATACAGCAGGGCACTTAGTCTTAGTGAGAATGTAGAAATTCTCCTCCCAGTCCTTATCACCATCAGAGAGATCTTCTCTGAGCTTTTGCCCAGAGAAATACACCCTGGCTGTCTCATACAGGCAATCTGCCAGTTTGTCTGCCTTTGTTTGCCCCTTAGAGGTGTAAGCAGACCAGCCCCGTGCTTTCATCCACTCACCACTGCCAGCGGCATTGCAGTGGATAGACACCAGGATAACATTCTTTGTTCCGAGCCTGGCACATTGTTCGTTCACCCTCCTGGCTCTCTCCGACAAAGGAACATCTATTTCCTCCGTCACAATCCGCTCAGCATCATAACCACGCTTGGTAAGCTCCGTTACAATGAGATCGGCTATTTCCCTGGCATAGGCATACTCTCTCAGAGTGCCATCTGGGGAGCGTTTACCTGGTGTATTCTCCCCATGCCCATTATCAATAAGAATTTTCATTCGTTCAAATTATGGTAAAAATCCAATTTAATACGCTCATATACAGCAGAAACATTGGTGTAAGCTCTGCCATTGCTAATAGATTCGGAATAAACCTCACTCAGAACCACCTCAGCAACCCAATCAATCCACTCCGTTTTGGTATAAGATGATAGCCTCTTGCCTCTGTAGGTATAGTAATCAAACCTACTATTCCTGTCATTGTGCAAGTTGCTAAGAAGCGTGTGTATCTTCTGTTTTGTTGCTTCACGGTCTATAATGTGGTTTTCTTCACGTACTTTCTTTATGATCCTACAAACTTTCTCTATTGCCAGGTCAAAGAATGCGTTGGACGTATTTTTGATCCGCAACTGAGTTTCTGGCTTTAGCCCCTCCGATATATCAGCGAGCATTTCATTTTGTGTCCTGGTCTCATCCAGCAGATCGGACATCATTTTAGAATTGTTGCTGATCATATCGTTAATGATAGACTTGAACCAGCGAAAGCAAGCGATCATAAGCCCAGCAGCGAGGAACAGGAAGAACGCAGCAGTTACAGCCATCATCCCAACATCACCTATCCCTCTTGCTATAGTTGTAACATCTTCTGTCATTATCGGCTCCTCCTGTTCTTTGTCCGTTTGTAAAACTCAAAGTTTTCTCTATCCTCCTGGGTAATCTCCGTGCTTGGAGCGAATACACGAAAGCCATACATGGCTCCGTACCGTACCACTTTTATAACGGCACGGAATGGGAACCGTCTGCCTGGAGAGCAGAATACATCTTTCAGTTTCTTGCTGTCAGTGAAAAAGGCAGATCGGCTATAACCCTCTCCATAGGCTACAAGTGTGCGCTCTCCATTCTCCGTTTGCCTGTTATCCACGCCTGTAAACACCGTAACCTGGTTGATCACGGCATCTACAGACGTATATTCACAGTCAAAGAGATCATTGGAGGCATTAGCCTCATCCTCTACAAAATCCTCAATCATAAGTCGGTGGGGATATTATAGGTTTCACAATCGGCATCAACCATAGCACGGATAGCCAGGCGATCATTAAGGTACTCCTCATAAGGAGTTTTAGCATCTACAGACATGATACCCAACACAGCAGCGTTATACTCGTTAATCAGCTTGCTCTCCGTATTGGCAGGGTACTTTGCAGTAAGCAGCGTTTTGAAAATGTTGTCCGCTGTCTTAGGATAGCCGACACGCACGCTGTCATACTTGTACATCGTACCATTAGCGTTTGCATCATCACTCGTGGTTACTTGAATACCACCCATTTCATCCTTAATTACGGAAACTTCCTCAATGTTATGGTTATAGAGGAATGTGCCTTGTCCGTTGTTAAGATCTTCTATAACGGCTGGCTTAGTATTAGCCAGCAAGTTTGTACTTAATAAAGTTGCCTCCATTTTCGATACAGTTTTTAAATATAAATTTGTTATGTTCCTCTGAGCATCTGATTATCCAGCCATATTCAGACGGAAAGAGGTGTTTAATCGCTGTTGTGTCTTTGATCTCATACATCTTTTGCGTTTTGCGGAACTTCTTATAGAACCTTGTGAGAATACCCTTTCTCAGTAGTATTCCGTAATGATTCTGTTTGAATCCAACGTAATCAATGCTCCGATCATCGACTGGGAAAATCTGCCAATTCGGTTTAATCTCCACTTTAAGCTCAGCTCCCAGGTAAAGCCCCATCATATCCAGGATATAATGAAGTGCCTCCTTATCCGAGCAAAGAACTACTATATCATCCATGTATCGGTAATAGTAGAACTTCACGCCAAACTTCTGCAGTACAATCTTTGAAAGCTCCTCCTTAACCCAGTGATCGAAATATGCCAGGTAGAGGTTTGCAAGGTACTGGCTTGTAAAGTTGCCGATAGGCAAACCTTTTTCTTTACCGTTACTATCTATAATCTTATCCAACAGTCTCAAAAGGCTTTCATCCGCTATAGTATAACGTAATATCCTTTTCAGAGAGGCATGATCCACATTGTCGTAGAACTTTCGTATATCTATTTTGATGCAAAACCTTGTGCCGTTCCTGTCTATCACCAGGGCTGTATGCACGTCCTCCATGCACTTGTGTATGCCTCTGCCTTTTATGCAAGCATACGTGTTCGCAATGAATATGCTTTGCCAGAACCTCCCCAGAACATTGATGATGCAATGGTGCATTATCCTGTCTGGATAGAAAGGAGCGATCATTATCATCCTCTCTTTCGGCTCATAGATATATTTAACCCTATATTCACCTGGTGTATAAGTCTCATCCCTCAGCATCCAGTATAGAGCATCCAGGTTTTCTATGATATTATCATTGAAAGCCCTTATTTCCGCTCTATCTCCCTTGCCTTGTTGAGCCTTGTACTGGGCACGAATAAGATTAGCACTGTCATACAGCAAGCTGTACACGTTCTTAATCTTCTTCCCAGGAGATATGAGTATCGTTCCAGTATTTCCTATGTATATACCACAGTCCTCAAAATCAGAGTATGATTGAAACCTGGTATTGCTACTGTAGCATAGTCCATATTCTGTTTGTACTAAACTCATAGATCATCGTTGTGCCGTTGGTCTAAAACAGAGCTTTCGATTTCCTACTCACACCGTCCTAACTCGCATTATTTTACCAGCTACCAGCGTACCGATAGCCCCTGTGTGGTAAGGTTGTGGTTGCCAACAGTCTTGTATTTTTTAAAAGTTGAAACCACGGTAAAAGCGGAACCCAATGTTCGCATTCGCATTCGAGGAGCGATTATTCGTATTCAGATAGCCGAACCCCGCATTCGCCCCATTATTCGCATTAGCAGACAGGAGGGCACCCCTGGCTCCCACAACCCTTGTGTTATTTTCTCAATGTCAAAAATCACTATAAATTTTGCCCCGTGCTCCGAAGTCTTGCAGTCCGTTAATTACGGCACAAGCGGAACCCAAGGTTCGCAGCCGCACCCGAGGAGCGAAAAAACGTATGCAGAAAGCCGAACCCCGCAGACGCCCCATGAGACGCATGAGCAGACAGGAGGGCACCAAACCAGCCGTAGGCTGGAGTTGAATCATCTACAGGTGTATAGAAGTAATCACAGAAACCTGTTGTACTTCCAGCTCCTACAGCATCGGGGAAAGTATAACCCTTAGAGGAGAAAGCCTCAGTAAGGATCCAACCGTCCGTGCGTGGTAACTCAGTTATAGCCTCATATCCATCTGGAACAGTCTCAGCGGAATCACTGTGAGAGGTGAACTTAGTAGGATCCTCACATACATACGCTATTGACGTTGTTTCGGTGTGTCTGACCAACACATCATCAGCCAACAACCAGAGGTATTCTTTAGGCGTTTCAAGTCCTCTGTATGAATCCACGTAGATAACCTTATCTCCACCAGTCCACCCTTTGATAGTGTATGCCACTCTGCCTGTATTGTTGCCAAGCGTTGCAGTCACGCCACAAGGTATAAACGGCTTATAGCCTCCCCACGTGTTCCATTGTGTGCCATCTACAGCCGTACCGTTGCCCAGTCCTCCCTGGTGATAACCATCATCAGTAAGAGTGGCATTGTACGTGTTCTGGCAGTGCAAAGAGGCGTACTCAATCCTCTGTAACCAGGCGATCTCATTGTACACACGGTAAGCTCCGATATGGGTACCGTTCTTACAAAGAGGTCTAACAGTTGCTTTTGATACAGAGGTACGAGGCATACCCAGCATTGAATTGTACGTACCATCCTTAGCGGAATCTCCAGAGCCAGATCCTCCACGGAACTGAGCAGCGTTATCAGCCAGGACAATGTAACCGTTATCATCCCTGGCAATCTCATCACCATCCCATGTGAGCCAGCATCCAGACACGGCAATACTGTTGGTTAGATCAATCGTAGCATACCAGGGAGAACAGGTTTTCCTTGATACCTTAGTGAACCCAGGCAGAGCGTACTCAGAGATAGCATAGATCCACTTCGTTCCGCTGATCTCGACACGCAAGTAATATTCTGGCTTCTCCAGCATCACATTACCATCAGTGCTATCAATCACAGCATCAGCACCAGAATCCTTTTTGCGGCTATCGTTCTGGTGGAGATAATACTTAACTGATCCGTCTGTGTTCTCTACAAAACGTCTGAGCTTAGCCTGGATCGGCAAAGTCCTATGCAAATCCAGATTTCCGACACGAGTAAGGGCATAATCCTTGCTCGTAAAATCACCCTGTACACCATACCACATGTCGTATGGGTATTGCGGCTTAGTAGTACCGCTTCCTAATAGTAATCCCATGATTATTTATTGGTTTTTAAATTTTCTCACCAGCTCCCCAATACACATCGTAATCATCCAGGCTAATACCGTTAGGGGAGATCTTAACGATTGCGCCTGGAGTCCAGTCACCTATGGGAACTGGAAACTCACTTTCTGTTTTGTCGCAAATAAGCTGGCATTTCACCAGGGTATTTGCCTCCATTGAAACCTCTTTAGGGCGAACAAAAACAGAGAAAGGAACGCCACCCAGGTTAAAGCCCTGGGAGAGGTCTGTGATTTGTCCTTTTGAAAGGATTCTAAGACTATACATAACTGTTTCCATATAACTCAATTACTCTACTGCAAATATAGTAAATATGTGTTTGACAAACACACTTTTAATCAAAAAGAAAGAGATACAGCGTTGTTAAAAGCCATTTTCAACGGAATTACTTACCAAAGCACACCTCCTTTCGTTATGATATAAACAATTACAATCTGTAGCGTTTGCCCCACCAGACCACCCAGAATAGTAGCAAGCAGATCCAGCCAATCCCACTTTCCACCATAAGAGCGATCCTTGAACTCCATTCCAGCAGCCAGCCCTGCCACGAACAGTATAGTTAGGAGCAATGCGCAAGGTATAGCATACAAAAGATGCTTCATCCTGTTACTTTCATTCAGCCAGTTCATTCTCAAATTCACTTAGTGTATATTCCAGTTCATTGATTCTATCCCTTATGCCTTGCCTTTCGCTGTGTAGCGATTGCATATCATAAGGCAGTTCCTCTCCGATAAGAGAGGCTTCGTAACATTTGATTATCTGGTAATCACTATCCGAAAGTTGCTCTTTCAGAGATTGAATGTTACGCTTTATCCCTTGAACGTCTGGGACTTCAACGTAATTATACGCTATGCGATCCCCAGCATCATAGGGAATTATACGGATCACATAATTCTCCCTGGTAGTTTCCTGTTTATCCTCATCAATGGGATCAACAGGTTTCCAGACAGGATCCAGATTCGCTATCTGTTCCTCCACTGATATAATGCGTTCCTTGAACACATCACCATCCTTGTAACGCTCAACGATCGGCTTAATAACAATACTGTTCAGAAAGCCATCCTCCATATAACCATATTCTACCATATCACTAATATTTAAATCGGCATACAAGCCATGCCTGTGTTTTTACTGAATTAATATAACCGACAGTGAACACAAAGAATCCACCCTGTCCCTCTGAGAAATCGTAATAGTCATTATTTGAGGTATCATCATAGATTGCATAACCAGATCTTGCTCTGAATCTCATGTAGCCACTCCACCACTGTTTAACGAATACGATCTGTCCCTCTTTCGGGCTGTTTGGCAGATATACGATACCACAAGCAGAGGTATATCCAATAACCACACTATCCTCAGCATTGAGGTATGTTGTTGAATTAGATGTTCCTGTGATACACTTTCTCCCCAAAGTAAGACCACCAGCAAACAGACCATAGAAGAATCCTCCGTAAGCTGGAGCATCACCGTTATTGGTTGCACGTCCGTACACGCCAGCAATAATAGTTTCATTACCGTTCACAGACCAGGAGTTTTTGCTTACATTGGCAAAGCCCAATCCTACGATAGCCCCACGGTGCGTATATCCAGAGCTTGCTGGCATTGCGTTTGTGCCTGCCAGGTTTGCGAAAATGCCTGTAGGGGACATGTAGGCAACACCTGTAGAATAGGTTGGAGCGTTTTTAGCCTGTACCCTTACATAGCCATTGTTGGCATCCAGGGTGATCTTAGCCCCAAGATTAGACAGCAAAGAGTAGTCACCTCCAGAACTGGCAGATTCAATTATGATCTGGGCTGCGGAAGCATCCAGAGTAATCTTGTTTCCGTCAGACAGAGTAGATACGATACTACCACCGCTCATAAACCAATCTCCGATATTAGCACCCTCAGCCAACAGCAGATTGGTTGCAACCGTCTCAAACTGGGCACCAAACGTATTCCACTTACTTGTATCTGTAGGAGTTACACCAGAATAAGTACCAGCATCTATACGAGCTATGTAATACACACTGTTGTACTTGACTGCATCCAGGCGGTTTGAGTTGCCATAGTATGTTTTGGAGCTATCATACACTCCTCTGTACACAAGCACTGGGCTATCACCTTTATCACCCTTATCTCCCTTGCTGCCTGTATCACCCTTATCTCCTTTTTCACCAGTCACACAGATAGCGGCTGTTGTCGTTGAAGTGCTGTTCGTATAGGTGATTACCGATCTCGTCCAGATATACCAACCGTTTTTCCAGGTCGGGCGTGTAGTGCTCCAGGATCCGTTTAGCAATGAAGTAGCTGAACTGGATAAGTAATATTGCTCAATAATGGAGCTTACACCGACACCAGATGCACCCGTAGAGCCGACACCACCAGTTATACAAGCAGCCTTAGTGTAGCTTGTTGTTCCGTCTGAATACGTTACCTTAGTTCGGCTCCAAATGTACTTCCCATTCTCCCAGTCTGGTGCTGTAGTCTGCCAGCCAGAGGTAGGAGCTGTTGTATTGGAGGTGCTTTGTGCATACTCCACGTCTGCGAGGCTTACACTAACACCATCCTCACCATCCTTACCGTCATAAGGGTTAATACGAACAGGAGTGCTCCAGTTCTGGAGTAGGCTATCAGCCGTTCCATTCATCACGCTTTCAATATCGCTCACAGGCAAAGCCCCTTTAAGCAGCCTAACCTCATCAAAATACACGTCAGATCCGAACATGTTATCATCATAGAGAGCAAAGCCTACCACCTGTTCATTCACGCTGCCACTGTTCACCACCACGCCATTTTTGAACACGGTTACGGTGCGATCGTTGAAGCGGAAAGCCAGGTGAAACCATGTGTTTGCCGTTACAGTTATGGTTTTCTCCACATAGTCCCTGCCATTATATCCGTTGAGCATCCATGATAAAGATGTTTGGTTTGTCTTAACCCAGCAGCAAAGGGTAAAGCTCTCTCCGAATGGAAGATCATAGGGTATAGAGCATTCTCCGTTCTGGCTCAGATTCATTGCATAACGGCTCCCGTCCAGTACAACACTTGCCCCATTTGATAAAGCACCACTATAACCGTTATTGCTTGCATCATTGACAGTGGAGGAATCTGCGGCTGTTACAGGCAGATAGAACTTTGTCTTATCCACTATGCCAGATTTCTTTGCCATAGTACACCATAAATACTCCAGCGTTCCCACGCTTGGCATCACGGTACTCCATCCGTCTGGCTCAGCAGATGTTTGATCCAATGCTGGAGGCTCTACTGTAGATCCATTCTTTGCATAACGGTATTCATAGTATTCACCAGCAGAGGCATCAGTACCAGCCGTACCAGATTCACCCTTAATCTTGCTCCAGGTGTAATCTTCTGGATTGTCAGAATCAAGCTCCTCAAAGTCGGTATATTGACCTATGTAATCACCAGGATCCTCACCGTTGTTTGCAGTGAACGACAAACCTCCGTTATCGGAATACTTTAGGTGTAGGTAGGTAGTCCTGCCATCCTCTCCAGCCTCACCAGGTATGCCTTGCTCTCCCTGGCTGTCATGCCATTTATAATCTCCTGGTTTATCGCTGTCAGTGCTAACCGTATCAACATACATACCGATATATCTGCCAGGTGTTTCCCCATTTCCAGCAGTGAAAGTAGTACCACCATCATCAGAGTATTTAAGATGCAAATATGAGCTGGTTCCAGCATCACCCTTGATCTGTCCCATATTCTGCCAGGTCGTACCGTCCCATACATACAGATAGCCATTCAGTATGTAGCAATCGCCTTGCTCATTCCCTGTTGTCGGCAAATCCGAAACGCTTGTTACAGTGCCCTTAATAGTAATACTCGTACCGTCAGCACCTCTAACACGGAAAGGAGTGCCCCAGGTTCCATCAGATATAGATTTCGCCTGTTTAATGCTCATCCACCTTACAGCGTCCGTGCTTGTGTTGTGCCAACCGTCAGATGTTCCGTCACCTGTAGGAGTGCTTGGTTTCTCTACACTATCATTGTATGTGTAATAGATAGATAATCCATCCTCTCCAGATGCACCCTGGGCAACAATAGACCAGTACACTGAATTTGTCGGAACATTGCCCATACTCGGATCACTATTGATATACCTGTATGTGCAAGTTTCTCCATTGTGCGTGTAGCTTACCTCATCACCCTTGTAATAAACATACTGGCTGTTGTATGTGCCACGGTACACTCCGATATTGGAAGTGTCACCAGAGCCAGACATTAGAACAACATTCTTTAGAGTGAGCTGTTTGGCGTTAGACACATTCCAATCTATAGAGCTTGAACTGTCACCTATGCGGAACTTGTTACCGTCCAGATCCAGGTAACACTCTCCGTCACTCGTTACTATACGTCCTGTAGTGATAGTGTTTCCGTTTATCCTGGTAAATCCGTATGTTGTCGCAAAGTCTCTGAAATTATCATCAGAATACAAGGATGATAGAATACCCACCTGGAAATAGTAGTTATTCGGATCCTCCGTTGGCTCAAATTTCAGTTGCTCCTGTGTCATGTACCACGATCCAGAATCACCTGTTTTGGAACATTTGGCAAACAGATAATACCCCTTGTTGCTTGCAAGGGTGAACTCAGTGAAAGGCATACTCCACTGCCTTATCTGCGTATCATCTATAGTAAGGTGCGCCAGTGTTCCAGCCCCAGCATTGAATCTGTTTGCGTAGCCACCAACATTAGCCTGGAGCACCACATCAATAAGCACAAACTGTTGGCTCTTTGAGCCTACAGTGAGCATGTTGGTATCAATGGAGTTTGGGCGTATGTTGTCGGTATCAAAATAACCGTCCGTATCATACACCATAGTTCTAAGCTCCTCAGTCGTGCGCCACCCTCTGCGAGCCTTATTCAGATCTCTCAGCCTGTTATTCTCTATGATTATCTCATGTTGCTTTACGTCTATCACCGTCTGGCTTGCGATTGATATTGCAGTCGTATCAGACAGCGTTAGCGTATAATCATGGTCTAACAGCAAGTTCCTGGTTACTTTCTGGATTCTGATATTCTTCTCAATGCCAAAACGCTCATCCTTGATAGGTACGTAATCGCCCACATGGAAAAGGCATGTTTCACTATCATCTGCCATTGAATCCAGGAAATACTTTCGATCAAAGGTAAGCCCATATTGCGCCCTGGCTTGCGTCATTGGAAGAAAATCCTCCATGCCAGCATACCAAAGTTCCTCCTCTGCGTTATCCTCGTATGAGGTAGGCAGATTAATATCCGTTATCTTAAACTGATCTCCAACGCCTATACGGTACGCTGTACTATCAGTTGTCGGTATGGTTAATCCTCGGCTGTCAGTGTACGCTATCAGCTTAAATTTCTTAGCTGAATGGTCGTACTCAGACAGTTCAAACTGTTGCCCAGCCAGCAGCCCAGAGATAAATGTTATCTTAGCCGAAACGGAGCTTATAAGATACAGGGTGTTCCCATCACTATCCTTTTTGTTCAGATCGAAATCCATTGTATCATCAATGAATGAATTTATATCATCATCCACAATGGCAGTAACCGTTCCTGTTCGTTTCGGATATATATCATCATAGGTATTTGCATCCTCATCGCTTCCAAGAGCATCCCTCAGATCGGCATCCTCCAGGTATCTTTTTGAATCGTCCGATATGCCTATAAGCTCACTCTCAGCAGGAACAACCGTACCATCAGAAAGGGTATGTGCATTCTTGTTGAGCCTTTGCGGATAAGGGAGCTGTAACCGCTCTGAATAGTTCCTGTAATCACTTCTTATGTTCGTGGTACCACCCTCTACCCAAAGCCTGGTAATGATAGATTTATCATCTACCTTTTGTTCTTTTAGCTTGTAAAGCCCATTACCTTTGCCCCACTCAAAATAATCACCCCCACCTGGAGGCACTACCTTAGAGCCAAACTTGCCTATGTGGATAGTACGCACACCGTCCGACTGGGTGATAAGGAAATCCAGATCAAAGTTATCCTCACTACAGAATGTCTGCAAAGCCTGGAGGCAGTTGTTCGTTGAGAAAGATATGGTTCGTGGTTCCGTATCTGGGCAATTCTCCTCATCAAACTTCCACACGCCAGGATAATCACGCTCCACGTTATAGATCAGCACCTTTACAAAGTCCTTAATGGAGTAAGTCAGATCAAACGTGTTGGAGGTTGAATTTCCGTTAGCGTCCGTATTGCGATACAGCGTTTTCATAAGGTCGTACATCACGCCATAGAAAACAGGCTCATAGGTGTAATACCGATCATTTACAATCTCCCTTGTTACCTTAGTTCTGATAGTATATTCCTCTCCATTCACCGTGATCTTATCGCCTTTGGCAAAATCAATCAGCTCAGTAGAGACAATGGAGAGCTGTATGTTATCATCCCCCATAAGGGAGCTGTTTTGTGTCGCTGTTTTCACGGTACAAAACGGCTCCCAGGAGAACAGGGAAATCACCTCGCCATTTCTTTTTACTATTTCAAGAGATCCCATATAACGATTGCATTAGTTTCAAAGCTATCAATGTCCTCAATAACGCCAGCGATCACTATGTCATATTCACCAGCAGCCTCATACGTGTGTTCCAGGGTTACATCAGTGCCATGCGCATTGTACGTGTGTGTACCGTCACCCCAGTAGATATTAAGCATCTTTGTGCTGGTGAACGTCATGGATGCAACGCTGTTTGCAGTCGTTCCAATGTGTCTGAGCACTTTCTTTACTGGCTCATCCTCCACCATTTTAAGTGTGAACGTGCCTACCATCAGATCATCATTGTAATGCCCCCAGGTTTTATCCACATCAATATCATCATGGATCTCTACCTCATACACAAGAGGCTTTGCCGTTCCGTCATACTCGACTTTGATCCTGTGATTACCGTCTGCCTCAAATTGCTTAAAGAACAACATAACCCACTCAACGAAAGCAGCCCTACTTGAAGCCTCAATAAAGCATGATAGCTGAATTGTACGTTCCTTGTACCGCTTGCGCTTCTTATCCCTGGCTATGCCGTGGTAATTGTCCCAATCAACCTCCAAACCGTCCTTTCGTGCAAGTTGCCCAACAAGCCCCTTAGATTCCGACACATACACGCCAAAATCCTTGAAATTAACTCCGTCCACGTAATACTCCACATCAGAATCTTTCTGTATGGTTAGGATCTCTTTGGCTGTCTTAGCAACATTGAAAAGCCTAACATCATCCAGCAAAGCCTCAGTACCATACAGGCTATCATCATTCAGAGAGAAACCAGTAGGAGTGCCACTGAATGTAGAATTGAATACCTGGTCTATGCCTTTGTACACAATGAATCTACTGCCAGACTTTACGAAAGCAAGGAAAACAAACTGATTGGGAGTAACGTCTATCCATTGCTCCAGATATGAATCTACACCAGGTAAATTCAGCACCCACCCAATCCGTGATCCTGTTGGCATCACATAGCAAGTGAGAGTGAAATCGGAGCTGAAAGGAATAGCCTTAGAGGTTAAGCACTCACCTGTACCATTGAATGATATAGATTTGCCTATCTTTGCCTTTCTCGTAAAAGCAGCCCCATCTGAAAGGGTTGCATCTGCACGGCTTTGTGAAAAGTCATAAGCCACATTTCCATCTGGATCGTCAAATGGGAGGTATAAAATCAAATTATTATCAATCATAATCAGTAGGTTTTTTTATTAGTGTAATTAACCTTGATCCCAGATCCAATAGTCTGCACCTGGGAATCTCCATATATATTCACAAACACCTGGGCATTGCCGCCAGCCACGGCTACAACCAAGTTAGATTTATCGAAAGCATCTATCGTAACTATAGCATAGTCCGACACGTTCACAGAGGCACGTGTGTTGTGCCTGGAGTAGATCCTGGAAACAGTGTAACCATCATATTCCAGCATCGCCTTGCAGTCCCCATTGAGCACCACATCTGGCAGATTGTTCTCTCTTACCTCATCATCCACATACACACCGTATTGTTCGCATTTGCCCCTAAAGTGTTCCCTCAGAAAATCTACAGTAGGATAGTCCTCCGATATACAGAAGTCTATCCCCTTAATGTAGAGTTTCGCCAGTTCCTCAGTGCTCAGCTCACCAATCAGTTTCCGCTGCCACAAACGGCATAAGCCTTTTTCTACACCGTCCTTTTTAAGTTGTTGTACCAGTTCCATATTACGATATACCTTGTGATAATAATGAATTGTCCTTGTTCTCTATTGTTTTGAGGATCGCCTTTATCTCTGACAGTTCGGATGCACTCAGCCTGGTATTGCTTGCTATCTCAGCCTGGTAAACCAGGGCATTGCGCATAATAACAAGCTGATCACTCTGGTTAATGACAAAGGCATTCAACCTACCAGCTATTACGCCTCCAGTTTCCTCACTCATCGAAGTTACGGCACCTGTGAGGGCATCTTCTGTTGTTTCCTCATCAATATCCTTAATCCAGTCACCAATCCCCTCCAGGGCATTGTTGAAAGTCTCTCCAGCGGCATTTACCATTGCCTCAAACTTAGACTTTTCAGAATCGGATAACTCTCCATCCTCCATAGCCTCACCCAGGTAAAGAACAGCATCATTAATCGCCTTAGCAAGGAACTGCCTTTTCAGAGCCTCCACTACAGCGTTTTTCAGAACTTCCTTAGTCTTATCGGCAAGAGCCTCAGCAGCATCCTCCCCCTGGCAGTAAGCATCCACAAGGGCATCAGCGAAATCATCAATGGCACTCTGAACGTCAGTACCAGCAAGGGTTTCCAACATATCACGCTCCAGATCCTCAATCTGTGTATCAATGTCCTTAATGTCCTCCTCCCAGTCTGCGATCTTATCCCAATCGGTTTTCTTCTTAGCCTTTTCAGCCTCGATCTGTTCTTTGATAAGTTCCTGTTGCTCTCTGAGGTTTTCTTTCTGCCTCTCCAACAGTTCAAACATATCACCGTTGCTTTCCTCCTTTTCCAGGGCATATTGAAGTTCCTTGATCTGGGCTGTAAGTTCTGCGTACTTAACGAAGTTCCAGCTACGAGCAGCCACTACCTTTTGCTGTTCAAGGGCTGCAATCTGATCCTGTATGCTCTGGAGCCTCTTTTCATGCGCTTCCTGTTCCTCATCCGTATATACCCAGTATGTTTGCTCAGCGGCATGTTGCAAGCGATCAAAGGAGTTGGATAGTGCATCTATATCTGCCTGTATATCCTGTATCTTCTCCTCCAGATCATCATCATTGTTGAATATGGTTGCAATCCATTGTATAGCTTGCAAGGCTATAGATATTGCCGCCAGGATAACAGAGCCTTTTTCAGCCGTTGAAATCGCTGCCGCCATTGCAATACCAGCGGTTGCCATGCCTTGCAACATGCTTATAGTAGCCTTTCCAGTATCACCCAGGAGATCGCCCAAAACATCACAGCTATTCACGGCATCATTCACGAAGTCAAAGCACCCGTCTGTAGCTTCTGCCACATCTTTCCAGTTAGTTTCAATATTCTCAGAAGCATCCTTTGACCCCTTTTTCTGTTCTTTGAATACAGAGGAAAGCGAAGAACCAAGAGCCTTGAATGGGTTTACGTCCAGGACTTTCTTTTTAGCCTCGTCCAGCTTATCCATAACGGCTTTAAGGTCTGAGGGATTAAGGTTAAGATCAGCTGTATTCATCTTAGTTTGAATCTCTCTCACCAGCTTATCTATCTCAGTAACCGTTAAATTATCCAGGTTTGTGAACAGGTTTTTCCAGCTCTCTGTTTGCATTAGCATCTGGGCATTAAGGGCACTCAGAGCCTCTGCCTCGCCCTGGTTAATCTGAGCCAGTACATCTGCATTGTTCTGGGCTGTAGCACTTGTTCTCAGCAGTGCATACTCATCCTGGATAGCTTTCTTTCTCTCCTCGAATGTTTTGTACTGTGAAATGATACGCTCCTCTATCTCCTGGTCTGCCTTTTCCTGTTCCTCTGAAAGAAACAAACTCGCCTCCGCTTTCTCATCGCCACCAACAAGCCCAGAAGTACCATTCTCCAACCGATTCTTAGCATCAGCAATAACCTCCACTCTTTCGGCAAGCGTTTGAGCCTGGCTTATTGCCCTGGTAACACTCTCCTTGAAAGCGTCCATTGCTGTTTTGGCTCCAGTGATCTCATCATATTGCATGTTGAGAGAAATAAGCTGGTTGCTTTCACCCTCGGAAAGGGTTTGCCCAGAAGCCTGTTTGTCTTTGAGCTTCTGGATCTGGTTCTCTACATACTCCTTATAGGATGATCCCTCTTTAAGGAGTGAGGCAAAATGTGTGTTCGCCACATCTTCACCCATATTCTTAACCCAGCGGAAATACAGCTCATACTGTTTCTTCTTGTACTCAATCTCTCCATCAAACAGGGATGATTGGGACTTGTTATAGCTCTGGTTTTCCAGGTTCCTACGTTCATCATAGCCCTCTTTCTCCTTAGAGGTTAAGCCACCCTTTCCAGCCTCTTTGCGTGCTTTCTCCAGCTCTTTCTCCTCCTTGTCAATCTGAGCCAGATTTTGAGCGTGCTGTAAATCCAGGATAGCCTTTCTTTTCTCATATCCATCCTCCATGATAGAGATACGTGCCTCCTCCAATTTCCGATCAGCATCCAACTGTTTCTGTGCAAGCTGTTCGGATTTTTTGACTGCATCATTGCTTGATTGAGTGGTATTCTTTGGCAGTTTAGCAGACAGAGCCGCTATCTGTCTTTCCAAGTTTACGTACTCATCGTAATTCTCTTTGAAATCCGTCTGAGCTTTCTTGTCTTTCAACTCCTTTATTCTGACACTGATATCCTCCTCCGTGTTAAGGTTATCCGTCTTGGTGGAAATTGCCCCATTTATTTCACCCAGTGAATCCTGTAGCTCTTTTAAATGCGTATTATCAGTGTCTATCTTTACTGTCTTGGCGTTAATCTTATCTATCTCATCCTGGGTTTCTTTGGCTCTTTTCTCCAGATCCGAGAAAGACATAGAAACATAATCCACGCTGTCTGTTACAGCGGACATGTCTTGTTCTCCGAAATCCTCAACCTGTTGGTCTAACGTTCCAATGGTAGATTGAATTTTCTGTGCTGCTGCTACAAAACGTGAAAGATAAAAGCTCAGTGTCCTCTCAAACGCACTCATTTCCTTATCAGTGGCTTTTGTGGCGTTTCTTACAGCGACAATTATATTATTCAGTATATCGTTGAATGCATCTGTGTACGCCTTTCCAGTAAGACCCTTTAATTTGTCAACAGAATCAAGTGCCATTTTCTCAACAGACTCCCATACAGCACCACTGGCTCCTTGTATATTCTCGCTATCCTCATATACAGAAAAATTAATACCAGTTGTAGGCGAAGTGACAGTAGAAACATGATAGCTGGCATTCTCGGCTGCCTCTTTCAGATCCGCCAATGCCTCTGCCTGTTCTTCTGCCATTTCTTTATATGCTTGTTCTGTATATTTAGCCCTAATTTTCTCGGCTGTTGTCTGCTGAATGGCAGCAGTAAGTTCATCATATTTCAGTTTTTGGAGATCCAGTGTAGCATTCTCATCAAGGAGCGTTTTATTATACTCCTTGCAGATTGCATTTACCTTTTCAATGGCATCTTTATGAGTTTTCGTACCTTTCTCCGTGTTCTGGATAATGGCAAAAAGCAGATCCAGGCTGTCTATCTCCTTTTTGGTAGTGTCCTGGAACTCTCCCATAGCTGTAGTTGCCTCCTCCTGTTCATTCTTGAACATCATAAGGGCACTAACAAGCATTCCCACGAGAGACAATACCCAGCCGATAGGGTTTGCTTTCATGGAAGCCCAAAGGGTTTTCATTGCCAGCGTACACTTGTTGGTTATCGCTGTCAGTGCATTAGTCACCGTGCCAGCCGTTACTTTGGCGGTCGTATCGGCTACAGTGGCAGAGGTGGATTGTCTTGTAGCAGCAGTCTCCAGAGCCTTTTTCTTAGTGTAGAAATCGGTCTGAGCAGCCAAAGCAGCCTTACGGGCTATAGCCTGGTTATCCTGGGCACCCTCCAGCTTTTTCTCCGCTGTTGCTATCTTTGTGGCATCACCAGATAAGCGTGCCCAGTAAACCTCATACCTCGCAGCCTCAGTAGCTTGCATGGATGCTATAGCCGTTTGTTTAGCAGCCTCCACTTTGGCAGCAGCGGCACTAACATCAGCCCTCATAGCATTCAGAGTAGCAGCCTGGTTTTGCGTTTTCCTGGCTACCTCCTGTTCCAGAGCAGCACGATAAACGGCACTTTTAGCGGATAGATCCAGCTTGCTCAGAGCCTCCCTTTGTTCCACATTAAGAACACTCAATGCTACAGCCTCATAATTGGCACTGGAGGCAGTGAGGTTAAGGTTTGACAGGTATTCCTGTTGCTGGGCTGTCAGCAAGCTCTGTATGGTTGCTATGCGTAATTGCTTTTGTACGTTTGAAAGCTCCTCCGCTGTGAGCTGGCTTTGCAAGGATGCTACATGTGCATTCTGAGCGGCTGTCATGGCATTGGTCTGGGCTGCAACTTGACCAGTGAGAACGGCTTCGGCTTTCATCAGAGCCAGTTTCGCCTGGCGTGCCGTATTATCCAGCAGAGCTACACCAGTATAACCCTTAGTGGCTACAGTGTTGAGCACAATAGCGGCTTTGTAGGATCCGTATGCTACAGTGATAGCCTTAACAATCTGGAGGATCTTATCAAAGTTCTCCACCATGTATGTAGCACCAGATATGCCAGAGGCAAAAAGATCCTGGTTGTCAGTTCCGATCTTGTTAAGAGCCATATCCCAGGCATCGCCCAGGTTCGCAATCATACCAGTTAATGAGGCAGATTGTTTCTCCATAAGGTTGTAGAATTGCCCTCCTTGATTGGTTAGCTTCAGAATAACCTTTTCAACTTCTGGGAATCCTATCTTACCCTCAGATACCATGTTGTTGATCTCCTCAGCCGTTACGCCATACATGGCAGCAAGCTCCTTAACCAACGGAATACCACGCCCAGTAAACTGCCTTACATCCTGGGCATACAGTCTGCCTTGCACCATAGTAGTGCCATACAGGTACACAATATCATTAAGAGGGATAGACAAACCAGAGGCTATGTTACCAAGCCTTACCAGGGTATCATTTACCTTATCAGCAGATTCACCGTATGCCAGGAGTTGCTTTGCCCCACCAGCGACACCAGAGAGATCAAACGGAGTTTTGGCAGCGGTATTCACCATCTGATCCATGAGAGCCTTTGCCTTTGTCCCACTGCCTAACATTGTCTCAAAGGCGATCTCTAACTGTTGGAATTGCCCACGTGTGGAGATAATGCTTTGTAGTAGGCTGTTCATTCCCTGTCCTACGAGATAGGAAACTATATACCTGGCTCCGTTCTGGGCAAAACTCAGCATAGAACGCTCCATTTCGGCAGATTCAGAGATAGCTGTATCTGATACCCTCCTAATGTTCCGCTCCATTGCTTGTGCGGACACATTGAAATCATCTATATCAAGAGTAGCCTTAAACGCTAAAGCTCCATCTATATTATCCATATTAAATTATTCCTTTGACGTAATTTTTAATATCTTCTTTCGTTTTCAGCTCTCTGTGTACCACTTTATTCTTTCCGCTTTCGTCATTCTTTACTTTCTCTGGCTTAGGTGCATCCGCTAACATCGTTTGCACATTCATCCAGGAAATTCCCCAGAGCAGGTAATCATAAGTCCATCCAAACATCTTTAGGATCTCCCCACGATACCCCCACGGGCTATTAAGCCCTATTACTCTACCCGATCCGCTCTGTTCTCCGTCTTTGGTTTGGGCTTCGTTGTCCCAATCTCTGTTATTGATCGAATAGAGGACGTAAAACCCCCAGGATTCATCATCTGGCTTATTGCATCCGCAAGCCTTTTCAGACGTGCTACAGTAAGATGCTCCATAAAGAACTTTTTCAGCTCCTTAACCTCCTTAGAAAGAGGGTTTGTAATGGAAGCGTTGTTCACGACTGCAACAGCGGCTATCTCTGCCATAAGAGGAATATACTTGAATAGCTTCTTACTCTCCTGGATCGGCTGTTCCTGTATCTTATCCTCATCATACTCCATTCTGATATACAGCTTTCTCAGATAGTCAATAGTGCCCAGATACAAAGGCTTAATGCAAAGGTTTCTCACATACACCTCAACCATCTTGCTCTGGTTTGCGTCTGGAATCTCCGTCTTTGTTACGTCCCAGTCTTTTGGTATGCGTGAATCCCTCCACACTTTCACCCTTTTGGGGAAATGCTTGTTCCACCAACGGATATAGAAAGGAGGTTTCACTGGGTGAATTTTGAGCGGTATAGAGAACTTAACACCCATCTGGATCAGAGCCTCTATAGCTTTTTCCTCAATATCCAGTTGTTGCTCCCTTGTCAGTTCTTTGTTATCTTCTATCATTGTCTTTCTGTTTAAAATAAAAAAGCCCCCTACCATACAGGGGATAGGAGGCTTTCCTTAATTATGTTCCAATTTAGGAAGCGGTGGTCGGATCCGTCATTGCTTCGTCTATCTGCAATTCAGACTGGTACGTGATAGTCATTGGGACTAAACAGATACCCTTTGCAGAGTAGGTGATCTCAAATTTCGGGATGATACGAGCGTTTGCGCAACCCACAAACAAGCCCTCCTCTGGCTTCTGCCAGATAGCCCACTCCTTGTAAGGGAGCTTTTTCGGTCTCACCCACTTTCTTGATCCCTCGGTTCCAGAAATGGTGCCGCCAAAGTAGCGTGCAAGCTGTTCCAGGTCGGGATCCATAAGAGAAAGCTCAACGGTGGTATCATACTCACCAACCAGCGTGATCCTCTTACTGGAGGTCTCAGACTTATGTTCGGTGGTTTCGGGATCGGAATCCGTCAAAGTACAAGTGTCCTGGTACACATCACCAAGATCCAGCCAAGAGCTACCATTTGCGGGCATAGAGCCATCAGAAAGAGCCTCGGCTACATAGATCTTTTTCAAACCCATAGTTGATTGAATCGGCATAATCTTAATAATTTATTGGTTTAACTTTTTATTTCTTACAGTAAGCTCCAGAGCCAGAGATACAAAGTGCTCATTTTGGTTTTGCTCCTTTATGGGAGGATTGAGCAAACCTATATTCCAGTTATAGCCCTCACCTGTCTCATAATGGTTCTGCAATACCTCAATAACCTTTGCCCTTATATCTATAAGCCGTTGGAAACTTATCCTATACACTGATTTACCTTTCCCAGAGGGTATAACCTCATCTGGAACGTGAATATTGATGTTGATTTGTCCGAATCGTACCGATCCCTCTCCGTCTATCGTATGAGGGACTATTATAACGTCCTCTTTCGTATAGTCGTTTCTCTCATAGTCTATCACACCAGAGATCATAGTTTTAACCTCGCTCCCCTGGAGCATCTGGTAAACCCTTACAGCTATTTCCTCAGTCGTTATCATACGGTTCCAAACAATTCATTTGCTTTCTTTCGGGCTTTCTCCACCAGCCTGTTCATGGCAGCAGGGAAATCCTTTTTCGCTTTAAGCTCAGCAGGTAAAATCACATTGTACCCTTTAGCCTCTACATAGGCAGCATAACTCATTCCAGCTACTATAATGAGGGAGTAGGAGTTTGGCAGTTCGGAGGCTACTTTCATAGCCACCTTTAGGGCTGCATCAGCTCCCTCTCCAGGCTGGTTTGACACATCATAGTGAACTATCTTTGATTCATGCACCACGGCATAGCCTATAGAGTTTGTGAGGTTCCCAGTCTGATCCGTGTAGTTGTGGTTGTCCTTAGCGTACTTAGCCAGATCCTCACCCAAGTATTTGAGCAGATAGACTACAGCAGCATCCAGATTGCTCTGGAAAGCAGCCACCTTAGCAGCCACAGCACCGTTACCAAACACAGGCTTTATCCCCATATCTCAATGTACCTCCTGTTCATGTTATCAACACCCTGGATAGTAAACTCATCCGTATCGCCATCCTCATTAGTCACTTTGATTTCGGTACCAATAGTAAGCGTACCCTTGAAATGCTTAGGGATAAACACATCATAGGTGTATGCGTACATTTGCCCGTCCTCTCCGATCTTCTGGCTGGCTGGTACGGACTTTTCGATTTGGCACTCACAGCCAGTAAGCCAATCAGCGGAAACGCCTCCAGTAACAAAGCCTGTAGCCTCATCCCTGGTTGCCTCCTGTACTTGCTTGTACTCAAACGATCCGTTATACCTACCCATAATTACCACATATTAGATCCATCAGTAATAGATGATAGTTCGACAAATTCAGAAGCATCCAGACCGTTCTCACTGCAAATGCCTTTGATACGCTTCTCCAGCATTTCAACACTGTAGCCCTGGGAGGCTTTGCTTAGGCTGTCACTCGTTAGCACTATCAGCTTTTTAAGCACTTTGATAGCGGCTATAGCAATAGCCCTCTTATCCGTTTCTGGATTATACTCACCCTCCAGAGCAGTAACCTTAGCATCTGCAAGAGCCTTTCTGAGCGTTAGCCCACTGGGAGTGTACGGCTCCAGCTCTCCGATCAGTGCATCATACTTTGTCAGAACTTCCATAGGTTACTCCTCCTCGTTTTTGAGAGTTTCTGCCAGGGCTTTAGCCTGTTCCTCATTAAGGCTTTCAAGAGCCTTAGTAACGGCTTTCACACCAGCATTCTTAGTGGTAAGATTCATTGCTACCAATGCCTCCTTAACCACACTCAAATCATACTCAGCATCCTGGAAAGTCACCTTATCCGTTTTGTCTGATTCTCCAGAGGAAACCTCGGTTATCTCGCACAAATTACGCTTAACAAGGTCGTTCACCCTGTTCAGATCTTCTGTTTCAAGCGTATCACCAGGAGAGTACACCTTTTTGGTGTACTTGTCCTGGAATTTTTTTGTTACTTTCAGCTTAAACATAGCGGTACGAATTAACCCTGTTCAACAGTAGTAGCAGCATCATATTCCTCCTTAGTCCAGTAGGTGCGCTCGTTGCCTTGCTCATCCGCTGTAACCGTCTTTTCAGTGATACCCCTAACCTGGAGGCAGACGATAGCACCGATCTCAGTAATGAGAGGCAAAAGACGGGCTGATCCCTGGGTGTATTCAGCGGCTACCTGTCCTGTAGATTCACCAGTACGCCATTTAGCGATACGGATGCCGTTGCCAGCATCAATGTAATCCACATTGTCCTCCTCGATCAACTCGCTATCCTCAATGGCTGGCTGGATTTCTCCGATAACTCCAGCAGGCTTGATCGCAATGAAATTGTGGTTCCACGGATCAATAGCCTTTCTCTTACCGTCAAAGTTCTCACCCATTTTACGGGTAATGACAGTGATAGCAGGAATCTCGTTTTCCTCCAGGAGCGAAGCAAGCTCACTCTTTGTTACAGTCTGAGCCTGTTTGTCCGTACCATGAGCCAAAAGGCGTGTAGTAGCATCCATACGCAACCAGGTATAGAGATCCTGGCTCATAAGGATTTCACCAGGCACGATACCACGATCACGAAGATCAGAGCAAATCATGGAGAGCATGAGGATCGGCTGCAAAAGTCCAGCCTTTGTGTTGGCTGTAGTCCAGTTCACGCCAGACATCAATTTGTTTGTTTCTGGCATTCTGTAATCCACCTCATATTTACGTCCACCAGGATTGTTGATCTTTGGTTCAAACTGAGCAACACCCCAGTTAGATAACGCCATGAGAGCGATAAAGTCCATAACGTCCTTACAGCCCAGGTAAGCATCTTGAACATTGTGGGTGATCGTCTTTTCGATCTGTTTAACCTTATCAGCCTCTTTAAGGCGTGGGTTCTCGTAAACCTCCATCAGTTTACGGTAATCCCTGGCTGGCATGGGGAACTTGTGACCGATACGAGGAATCTCTTTCGTCCAAATATCGAAACCGTCAGAACGTCTCATAGGAGTAGGAGATTCGTCACCAATCAAAGTAGCCATGAAGCGCAAATTATACTTGCCCACAATCGCCTCAGCAGTCAGAGACATTTGAGGAGTGTTGTAGGTAAACCACTGATCGGAATACATCTTCTGGAAAAGAGTAACTTCACGCTCAGAGGCTTTATCAAACGTCTTTCTCCATGTAGCCAGGAGATCCAGAGGAGCACCATTCTTGTGCAATCCTTTGAAAGTTGAAAATATAGATCTCATCTTTATCCTCAATTAAATTAGTGAGACTGGGTTAATTTAATGTGAGGGTTTGCTGCCAGGAAATCACCAGTCGTATCTTTCTGGCTGGCAGGGATAGGCGGTACACGTCTTACATACATTGCGTATTGCATTGTATCAGCCGAAACATCAATAGACGTTTCAAACTCACTCACTTCAACATCAGCGATTGTTACGCTGTTTGCATTACCCCTTGATTTTGACATAGGAGTATCTGCACCGTCAGAGATAACCTCCTCCAGTACATCATCAGCAGCCAGACCAGAGATAGCAGCAGAAAGCGTAATCACGCAAGAGCCAGGCTTTTTCTCTACTTTGGTGATAGTCGGAACGCTGGCTACAGCAGTAGCAGCAGCACCCTCTTTCAGAATCATATCACCAACAGCGAAAATCGGCTCATAGAACTCATCGACATAGAGGCTAACTACCTTGCTATCCTCTGCATCAACTTCCAACACCTTAGCAGTCTTGATCACCTGTACGGTTCTCTTTTCCTCATCCTTGATAGCAAGTGTTCCAGCAGGGATCACATCACCAACCTTAAAGTTCTGGTTGGTAACGTCCAAATTGAAACCACCTTGAACAATGGAGGGACTGCCTGTAAAAATCGGGCGTGTGCCCGTAAACGAAGCTGTCTTACGTTTCATTGTCTAAAATTATTTTACGGTTATAGATTCCAGCAAGCTATCAGCAGCCTCATCAACTTGCTTTTCACTCGCTGCCTTTGCACCCTCTGATTCTCCAGCCAACAGACCATCTGTAATGAAATCCTGTTTAATCGTTGCCACGGCTGTTTCCACATCCTCATCATCAGCAATAGACTTAGCCAGGCGATCACGGAACTTGGCAGGGATCTTGTGCTTTTCCATAGCCGTAGCTATCTCAGCGGCACGATTACCCTTTTTCTGAGCGGCTTCCATATCAGCCAGCTTCTTCTCCAGCTCTGCAATACGATTTGCATTAGGATCATCTTTGTGATCATCTTTCGGAGGATTATTATCATCTGACTTATCGTCTTTCTGATCATCATCCTTTTTCTGATCATCCTTTTTCTTGTTTGCCCATCTGGTAGCTTCTCCCTGGCTTTCCTTAGCCACATCGGTTATCAGATTTGCAGTCGCTTCGATCGCTGTCTCATCTGTCGAATCATCCTCAATGCTGCCACCCATTTTCTCGGTTATCGCTTTAAGGTACTTCTCAGAAAGACCAGTGTCTTTACACAAGTCTTTGACTTTCAAAAAGAGTTTCTTATTCATAATAAAAACATTTGTTATTAATCGCTTTAACTTCTACAGGTGCAAATATATAAAAAACTCTCCGAAAGTGTGTTTGTCAAACACAGGAAAATTAACCAGGTGAATACATTTATTTTCAGCGTTTTATGTTCACCTGGTGAATTTTTATCGCAAAAACAAGCAAAAACATTTGGTATATTAAATAAAACACATTATCTTTGTGATGTGTTTGAGAAACACACTTAATAATGCAACATTTTAATTTTCAGATTATGAATAAACAAGAGTTTAAAGAAAGAACTGGTTACGATGTTCCAGACAGCCTCTATACAGAAATAGAGCAGATGTACCTTAACGCTGGCAATATGGATAAAGACAGCTTTTGTAAGGACTACAAAAAACATTCTGAAAGCCTCTTACTGAGCACATTCTACCAAAAGTCAGAGAAACAGGCAATAAAGATCCAGGAGCTAACAAACGAAAGGGAGGAAATGGTAAATTTCCTTCTGGAGAGAGCGCAAGAGTTTGGAGACACCAAACTACTTGAAAAGGCTATCTCACTGGTGGGACACGCAACGATTATCAGACGAAAAATAGAGCTTAACCTACCGTTGTGGAATTTGGATAAAGAATATATCAGCGAGAATATAAGATAATATAAACCAGGGAGGTGCAAGCCTCCCACAATGCAACACCGATATGGAAATAACAATCAATCAAGTAAAAGAGATCGTTTCAGTTCTGACAGCAGAACAACAGCAGTTACTCAAAGACACTATCAATGAGGGTGCCTGGGGAGATACAGAAGAAGAGTTCTTAAACGAGAATGGCGAACAGGAAACAGTTTACTGTTATGGCTACTGTACCAATGATGCTAAGAACGCTGGGCATTTCAGAGGCAGAATAGTTTCCGCTATGTTTAAGGACATGTATAAGAAGCTATGCCCCAATCACTACAACCAGGTAGGCAGATACATTTCACACTGTAACGACTGGTGGGGCGATGGCTCTGGAGATATGCTTTTTATCAGAACTGGCTACTATGATGCCTTTGAGGAATGGGCAAGAGAATAATAACACGGAGGGCATAACAGCCCTCCACAATATGCAACACTTTAAAATTTTCAGATTATGGCAAAGAAGAATCCAACCTATGTAAGAGTGCTCCAGCATGATACAACAGATGAAATACGTATCGGAGCTGAACTTTGTATTTTCGGCAACCTGGATAAGGCAGAAAAGGATTGCAAGGAAATGTATGAGAAAAGATGCGCCTGGTGTGGCGGTTTTGATGTAGCCTGTGAGAGATACTATAAGCGTATTGCCCTGGTGGATGCTGATACGCTGGAAGTAGTGAGAATGATCTATGAAAAGGAGAGCAAATGAAAGGGATCTTAAAAGCAGCGAAACAGGCTAATGGTAGAAGCCATTCCTGTAAAAAGTGCCCTCTCCACCCATGCCAACCGCAAGTATGGAGGGTTTGTTATGATTCATTCATGGAGGGCTTTAAAAAGGGTATCAACTGGTATAAACAACAAAAACAATAATCAATATGGGACTATTAAAAGATGCTATCATGCAAACATTGAAAGAGCAGGGTATTAATGCTGAATGGGTTGGATCAGAGCCTAAACGGATCAAGTCAGCAGCCCAAAGCAAATATGATGATGTTAGACAGGTGGAACGCAACTACACCAGAGGCGTACACAAAGCAAGAAAGGAGGCTAAGAATGAATAAGGAACAGATCAAGAAAGCAGCCGATGAGTTTGCGAGCCGAGAATATGAGATAAACGAGATTGACAGAGACTATTTACACAAGGGATTTTATCATGGTGCATTATGGTGCATAAACTCCATGTGGAACACAAATGAGGTTAATCCTGGCTACGATTGCAAGATAATTATCGAACACAATTTTCTTGGGAAAACAGAAGTGATAACCGATCTCTATGATGCCGACTATCAGAAATTGGATAGCGGTGTAGATTGGAAAGATGTTATCCGTTGGGCATACATATCTGACATAATACCACAAATCAGCGTATCAACGATTAAAAAATAAGATTATGGCAACACTGATTACAGCAGACGGAACAAAAAAGGAGATCCAGCCCAAAAACGGAAAGGATTTCAAACTGGATGAGCTACAGAAATATGTAGATGGTTATATAGACATTATCAACCTGGGTAACGGGTTGATATTGGTTATTAATGACGATGGCAAAGATCGCTATCCGACAAACAAGGCTGCAACGGATATAGCCCTGGAGCATGGAAAGATCTTTTCCTGGGACTACATAGATGGTGATGTTGTTCTTTGTAAAAATGAGGAGGTACTATAAATGAATAGAAAAGGTTTCAACGGAAAGGCTATCTACAACCCCCAGGGAAAAGCTGGGGAGTATAGCGAATGGGCGTGCAACTTTTACACAGGTTGCTCCAATAATTGCGATTATTGCTATTGCAAAAAGGGTTTCATGGGTAAGACCTGGAACGAGGTGCCACAACTCAAAAAGTGTTTCACCGATACACAGGATGCCCTGGTATGCTTCGTAAGAGAAATGGAGTATAACATAGAGCAGCTTCGCCAGGTCGGAGTGTTCCTTACTTTCACCAGCGATCCGATGCTCCCAGAAACAAAGCAGCTCACCTGGGCTGCAATCAAGGAGGCTCTGATGAGAGAGGTACCAGTACAAATCCTCACCAAACGAGCAGACTTTTTGGGTGATCCTGGGCTGGAGGAGATCACGCCAGCCCAGCGCAAGAGAGTAGCATTTGGTTTTACCCTTACAGGACATGATGAGCTGGAGCCAGGAGCAAACACCAATATGATGCGTGTAGCATCTATGATAGATCTCCATAGCAGAGGTTTCCACACCTTTGCCAGCATTGAGCCAGTAGTGGACTTTGTGGCATCTACATCAATGATCAACATTACCAGAGGAGCCTGTGAGCTTTACAAGATCGGCTGTATGAGTGGAAAGCGATACACACACCAGGAGAAAATGGAGGCTTTCTATATGCTGGAAATGCTCAAAGAAAATACTGGATCCAGGTTCTACCTCAAAGAATCACTGATAAATCTGTTAAATATAAACAGAGCCGATCTGAGAGGGCATTTTGTGGGAAAGGATTTCAATATCTTTGGCAATACTCCAAAAGAATCAGATAACGGATAATAAATACAACGTCAAACATTGGTTATATTAAATATAATCGGTATTTTTGTATTTAAAATGAAAGGAGATATATGAAACAGCAAAGAAAGATAATCCACGTTGAACTCCTGGAGCCATACAACGGCAAACGTCATTACTATTTTGGCAGCAAAGCAGCCATATATGACACACTGCCAAAGGATGTGATAGGGATAAGCAAAGAAACGCTCTGGAATGTTCTCAAAGAGGAATACATAGGGCGAAAGGCGATCATTCGCCAGGGAGTTATAATATCAAAAGATACGGAAAGAGGTATCAGAAAGGAGGAATGACATGTTAGGAGCAATAATAGGTGATATTGTTGGATCTCGGTTTGAGTTTAACAATACAAGCAATTACGATTTCAGTTTGTTCACCAGTGAAAGCACGTTCACGGATGATACAGTATGCACCATAGCCATAGCGGATGCAATCAATACAGGCAGAAGCTACAAAGAAAAGCTCCTCCAGTGGTGTAGGGAATACCCAAACCCAACAGGAGCGTATGGAGGCAGCTTTGCCAGGTGGATCAATTCAGAGGATCCTCAGCCGTACAACAGTTTCGGCAATGGCTCAGCAATGAGGGTTAGCCCTGTAGCCTGGGCTTACAACGATCTGGGGAGAGTGCTCCAGGAAGCCGAAAGGACTGCAAGCGTGACACACAACCACCCAGAGGGGATAAAGGGAGCTGTAGCCGTTGCACACGCCATACACTACCTACGTTCAACACACGATCTGCCAGGTCTGGAGCGTGTAATGAATAAGTATTACCCTCTCTTTATGAATAGGAGCTATTTCCCTGGTCTATTCGATGAAACATGCCAGGGCACTGTTCCTGTATGCCTAAAGATTGTTATCTCCAGCACATCATTTGAGGATGCAATAAGGAGGGCTATATCATGGGGAGGTGATAGTGATACCATTGGTGCCATTGTCGGATCAATAGCAGAGGCACAATGGGAGATACCTGTAAGCATGAGGCAGAATGCGTTTGATCGTATGACAGCCGACATGCTAAATGTGTTCGGATCATTTTTTGAGAATCTTAATAGGAAATAATGCAATATGGCAAATAACGAATGGAACAAAGAGGGATTTTTCTCTGGCATTACAGAGGATTATTCAAACTATCATTGGTACAAAGGGGAGAATGAGAACCCATATACCAAAGACACATTCCACCCACTTGCCGCCTCTTTCTGGCAGTATGAGCGTGAATTTCATTTCTCATACCTGGATAAGGCAGACACAAGCAAGAGCCTGGAGGATGCTTACAAGGAGTGGAAAGAGAGCTTTATCAAAGATTATCTACCAGGTAAATCACCCAACCCATACGGAGATACAACCAACTGGGAAAAATCTTTTGAGACAGGGAAAAGAGAACTTAATAATGATTGATATGAAAAGAATAATGATCTTAATGCTTTGCCTGGTAGCTTTGACAACAGGAGCACAATCTGTTTTTGCCCAAAAGGTAAATGTTGAAACAGACAAATTCACAAAGGAAAGGATTATAGAGACATCCTTTGAAAAAATAGCGAAAGACGGAACTTTCGATTCCAGGTTTGTAAACTACATGAAAAATGTGTGGGTTGCATTCAGAAAAGTGGGAGATACCGAATATCTGAGGATTAAATGGTGTTCAAAAGATGTTGTTGCCATTGATAAAGATGCTGAGATTATTCTGCTTGACAAAAACGGGAATGCTTACACTTTCAAGAATACGGAATATATTATTTCTGGGAAAGGTGAGGGAACTGTAGGATCATGGGGATCTGCCTTGTTGGGCGTGGATATATACGCAACAGGGAATTGTGCTGAACTTGCTGATAAAGAGTTTACGGATCTCAGAATAACTACAACAAACGGTTATTTCGATTTTGAGATAATGAAGAAAGCGGCTAAGACTATATCCGAATTATATAATCTTGTGGTTAAAGCACAAGAATAACGATTGCCAGATGTGTTCAGCAAACACATAATACACTGATCATCAAACATTTTTTCTTGAAACGCTTGGTAATTCCAAAATAAAGCACTACGTTTGCGGTGCGTTACATATACTACGAGACAGGATATTAGCCTGTCAATATCGGATTGCCAGGCGTTTTTTATGCCTCAATTGTCGTAAGACTGTGCCGATATAACGGCTTTCATACCCCCGTGTGAATGGTTAATGCCATCACTGCCTCGTAGGTGTAACGCAACGGGAAAGGTGAAAGCCGTTTTTCTTTTCACCACAACAGACTTTATAAGTTATGCGTAAACCTACGAAAGGTCTGGTAGTGAATAATAGTAGCAACCAGGCAGGGACAGCCCACCAAAAGGGCAAGTACATGACAATGATCACCTACGATTACCAACGTTACAAGGTGATATTGTCGTATTCAGACGGAACAAATTTTCAAATTTCCACCAAGCGATTTTATGATCTTCTTCAAGGGTGCGCTATAAGGGGTGCCAGGATGTTTACAGAACGGATGAAAATGGAGGGTGTGCTATGAACCAAGTGTTTCAATACAACGGTAGCCCTATAACGTTCCAAACGGGAGAGGCTACAATGGTGAATGCTACCGAAATGGCAAAACCGTTTGGTAAGTTTACAAAAGATTGGTTGCTAAACAAGGCAACTAAAGAGTTTTTATCCACATTATCAGCCGTTAGGGGAATTCCCCTAACGGGATTAGTGGAAATAAAACAAGGCGGTAATGGTGTGCAAGGAACATGGATGCACGAGGATGTAGCCCTGGAGTTTGCCCGTTGGTTAAGCCCTCAGTTTGCTATCTGGTGTAATGACAGGATAAAGGAGCTTTTTCGGCACGGAATGACTGCAACACCCCAGACGATAGATAGCATCCTGGCAGATCCAGACAGCGCAATAAGGATGCTTGTGGCACTGAAAGAAGAACGCAACAGGAGCAGGGATCTGGAGGAACAGAAAAGGACTTACCAATCAGAGAACAGGCGTTTATTGAAGATCCAGAGCGAACAAGCAAAGCTCCTGGAGGAGCAAGCCCCTAAAGTGGAGTATGCAAACAATGTTCTTAACAGTGAGAACACATACACCACAACCCAGATCGCAAAGGAACTCGGCATGAGTGCCAAGACACTAAACAAGTTGCTGAATGGGAAAGGCATCCAATACAGCCAGGGAGGGCAATGGTTTCTATACCAGAAGTACCAGAGCAAGGGCTACATGAAAACCAGGACATACACGTATGACAAAAAAGACGGACGCAAGGGAACCATGCTTAGCTCCGTATGGACTGAGGCAGGTAGGGCTTTCATCCACTCAATGATCAGCGATTGACAGAAAAGGGAGGTTTGAGCCTCCCTTTTATATTTCTTCCAGCTCTACAACCCAGCCCCTACCAAATCCGTACTTCCTGGTAGTTTCCTGGTACACGTTAAGAACCTTAAACCTGGAGCCAGCCCTAAACACAATCTCATCTTCACTGGCATAATGTGAGATCGCTTTCACATCAGCACCGTGTTTGCTCTTTATCACCAGCATCAGATTATCACCAAAGATCTCTGTTCGGTCTATTGTCGTGGTGGAGGACATAAAAGCCTTGTTCACGTATGGAGTGCCAGAGGAAAGACAGGCTTTCATTTCTTTTATGTACTGATCCAGCTTCATTGTATCAAAGCTGATACCAGAAAACACGGTGCCATTGTATTGAGGCATCTTCTCCAGTGCTGCGTTACATGCTGGATAGAATTTCTGGCACAACCCTCCGTAATCCTCCACTTTGCCAAAGTAGGAATCAGCTATGCCATAGCCATAGTTATTACACCACTTCGATCCGTATGTGTATCGGTTGATCAGAGCCAGCTCATCTACTGGAATGCCTGTTTTCTTGCTGTACGCCTCCATTGCGCTACGTTCTGAGCTATGCTTCTGGAACCTACCACCTACTACAGTGCTTGCATTTCGATTCTCTGGAGCGTTTATATACTCCTCCAGGGCTTTCTTTGCCGCCTCCTCGGTTTCCCCATTCAGCTTAACCAGCTTACCCTGTTTAGATACGTATTTCAAAGACAGCTCTTTCTTGTACTCTGCCAGCCTCTTGTAAGCACCCGTTACGGAACTATCCCACTGGCTCCCATATTTAGCCATAGCCTTATCATACAAATCCTGTAGCCTGGCTACCTCCAGTTTCTCCTCAGCAGTGGCAAACAAATCAATGGTGGATCCGTCACCTCCAGCCGTTTTTGCCATCTTTGCCAGGCGTGCCTTTTCAATCTCCTGGATCTTCACTGTTGCCCTGGCTGTAATCTCCTGGATCTCTTTTGCAGTCGCACCGTTGCCAATGGCGGTATTAAGTTCAGCCTGGATAGCAACCAGAGGCTTACTCTTGCTCTTGAACTCCAGAACAGGCTTTGCCGCCTCTATTGCCAGTTGTTGATCATACTTAGCCTGTACTTTAGCAAGCTCATCCTGGAGCATCTTTGCCATTTCTCCAGAGGTGGGAAACTTGTTCTTATCAGCAACCCATTGAGCCTCAAATTTCAGCTTCTTAATCTGGAATGCCAGATCTCCAGTAGATATTTTATCCTTGAACGCATCAAAGGCATCATATAGGCTCTGTACGGCACTTTCTCCGTATTTGCTTACAAGTTCCTTATGGTGCTTCTGTTCTGGTGTCAGAGGGTGCAATATTTCATCTACAGCCTCCTTATTGTCCTTTATGAAATACGGCAATGTTCCTTTTGCGTCCGTGATCCTTTGCTCATTCGCTTTCACCCAGTTTGTAAAATCGTCTGGCATTCCCTTTTGCTCGTTGGGAGCCTCAACATCACCAGGATCCTCACCGTCCAGGATCTTATCCAGCATTTCATCCATCTTATCCTCTGGAGCCAATACAGGAACCTGGTAGCATCTACAGTTAGGGTGCCAGCCAGTCCACTTGAATGTTTTAGGGTAAACGCCTTTCAGATCATCGCATATATCCGATACAGGGTGATTGTTGCTCAGCTTTATCTCTATGCCTACAACAAAGTCCAGCTCAGCCCACCTTTCATAGTCCGCTGTTCTGTATGCCATGTTTGTTTCAGTACGTGCAAGTCTCTGGGCATTCCTGTATGAGGATCGGTAAACACCTTTGCCAGGATGATATTTCTTAGGGTTATCATCAATCCACTTATAGGAGTTTTCAGCAGCATCCCATATCCTACGTTTCCACACTCTGCCATATATAGGCTTTCCGTCCTCATCCTCCCCGATCTTTACTCGGAATCGCCTATACCACCTGTCTGGATCCTGTAGATAGGTCTGTATCTTCGTTGCCAGTCTATTTGCTGGCGTGCCCTCTCCTATAGCCAGATCCAGGGTTTTCTCCAGCTCCTCCTTATACATGCTTGTGTACTTCCACACCTTTTGAGAGAGGTTAAGCCCCTCGGTCGTGCGTGCAAAGAAAGCATCCATAGCCTCCTTGTTGCGCATAAACAGCCTGGCAAAATGATTATCCTCTATTGAGCTTTCACCGAAAACAGCCTTAACCAGTTTGTCATTGTTCTCATTTGACAGGATCCATTCTTTCTCAACACCTGTACGGATAGCCTGGTAGGTACGGCTGTACATATTCCTAAAGATAGGAGTAACCTCCTCGCTGTACCCATACTCGGAGAATGAGAAAGGAGTGTTATCCTCCAGCTCCGTGCCTTTTACCAGGTTAATTATATTCCCTAATGCCTCCTGGTAGATAGCCCGAACCTCAGCAGCATAGCCCTCTGTTCTCTTGAAAAGTTCCTGCTGTTGCTTCTTATAGTCTATGTACTTTTTCTTTGCCATATCAGCGTTTCAAAACAAAGTGTTCGCAATAGTCCCTGTTTAGGAACTTGCTCCATTTATGGAATGGGCACCGACACATAAAGAACTCTCCTTGCAAGTTCTTTTCGTGCCAGTCGTATGAATGTTTGCAGTCTCGGCAGTGGTACTCACTCCGTGGTATGATCTTCTTTGCCATATATCACAAGGATTCTAACAGTTCTTGCTTTGTCTTAAAGCATTTTTCGTGAATCTTGGTGAATTTTGTAATACCTCCTATTCGCACCAGCGTATATTTTACACCCATGCCAATAGTTGCTTTATCAGAGAAATGCTGAATATCTCCAGAATCGTACTCGCTCATGCGTTCACTGCCAAAGAGACAATTTATCCTTATAGCAAGGATTTCACATTTACAGGCTTGATTTTCATCTATAGTCCAGACGTGATCACCAACAGAAAATACATTAATCTCCATACTATTCATTTTAAAGTTCCACCATATCCACCGTTTTTCCTCTCAGCCCATGTGTGCAATCCAATAAATATTCAATCTTTCCACCTCTGATAAAAGAGTGGCAAACCTCTGTACGATCAGCCAGAGGCAAAACAACCTTAACAGAGGGATTGATAGTAGGCTTACACCTGTCACCGTTCCAATTCCACACAGGAAAGCCAAAGGCATTGCCTGGCTTATATCCTATGTAGTGGTATTGCTTGCATCCTGGGCACCAGAAACGCAATACGCCAGGATTGCACTCGTGTATTTTCACTATATCATCCATTATTCAGCCTCCCCGAAAACGTCCATTTTATTAAGCTCCATTTGTTGCTCCAGGCGATCATTTTCCTCTGCCTTGATCCTGGCTAACTCTGTCTTTGCATCCTTAACCAGGTAGGACATTTCAACATAGGTTTCACGGCTCAAAGCTCCATCATTGAATTGCTTTGAAAGGTCTGCCAGCAGCTCACTTACATCATCACCAAACGGCTCTTGGAACTCATGCCCCAGATCCAGTGCATCATGTTCCGACTTGTGTACATAGTCCAAAACATTGCCCATAATTGATTTCATAATAGATACATGCCTATTCATGTAATCATCATGGTTTTCCTTGTGCTTCTCTGCCTTGATCACTGCCAGGAGCATAACCTTTCGGATAGCCTTAGCGGAGAGATTACCCAGGCTTTTCATGTTGTCAAAGTCAATATTTGGAGTGAATGACTTTGAAAGAATATGCTTATCCAGTCGTTCAAACTCGTTTTTCTTGCTTTCGCTCGCTTGATCCCAGGTGAGGTAACTTACTTGCCCACCGTTTTTGAGGATAAACAGTTTTGCCTCCTCCTCAGACTTTGGCAGGGAGTTAAGGATTTCAGCGGTTGCAACCATAGCAGGGTTTGCAAAGCGATCGTTCACATCGGCATCCGTACTCTCCATGTTCTCGGATCGCTCTATCATTGGTTGTACGTCCTTATGCTCTGGCTCCTGTTCAAACACCAGAACGGGGATTTTACCAACCAGGTTAGGAATAGCCGTTACCTCCCAGCCGATATTACCACGCTTGCACCTGTATATGGTTTCTTTCGTGTATATATCGACATGGTAAGACGTTCTATTACCAGCCTCAGTAAGATAGTAGCCCCAGGCAAATGCTGTTAGGCGTTTATATTGATCCTTGATCGTGTAAATATCATCCTTTGTCGCCTTGCATAGCACATTAAGCATGAGACGTGGTTTGCCCTCATCATCCCTGTATGTATGGTAAAGGATAGCAGAGCAGCCCTCAGAACCAGCGGCACGCTTAGCCTGTCTCACAGCCGAATCAAAGCGAATGTTCCTCATCAGCTCTTTGTAGTAGTCAAATGAATAGTCTGTACCCTCGCTTTGTTGCGTCCACTTTACAGGTCTGCCATACAGAAACACCAGGGAGATCTCATTAATGTACTTTGGGTATGGAATGGGTATCTTATTCCTTTTGCTCCAACGCAGGAAATTGCCTTTCTTATCATATACGGCTCTATCCTTGCGCTCCATTACCTTATGCGTGCTGATATTGTACTCCAGCAGATTACTTGCTGCCTCCGTTGATCTGTCACGCATCATAGCTACAGCCCTGGTTACGTCCTTTGAATCCAGAAGCTCCGAAAAACTCTGTTGATAACCAACAGCAGCCTTTACATCATTTACGAAAACATTTATAAATCCCATTTTATGCAATTTTTAAGCGGTTAAACCTAATCTACGTTCAATATCATCTGGTATATCAAACTCGTTATAATCAAACCAGGATCGCATCAAGAACATATCCCTCCAGTCTGGAGAGCAGCCTATATCTTCTTTGATTTGTTCCTTTGGCTTCAACATTAGCTTTCCATCTGAATCCGCTTTCCATGTTTGCAGTTGTTCCAGCTCCCTAACGATCTGATCCCTGTCTGCCATACTCACCAGCTCTGGATCCATGCCCACCTCAGAGGCGTTAATATGTTCTGCCAGCTTATAGCCACACTGAGCCTGTAAGTTCTGGTAGTTCTCTCCGTTTAGGGCTACAGAGTTATTCACAAAGCCCTGGATCTCGCAATTATCCACGACACCACCACCTACACCGTCCTCATCCACAATGCACCTGTAGTTGGGTATTCTGTATTTCTTTTGCTTGGTTACTATCCAGGTCTGTATATCCGTTGTCTTGCTCACAGGGAAACATATAAGCTCGACAATATACCAACCGTCCCACACTGCCAGGCGTGCATAGTCAGCCCCAAAGCGTGCAATATCACCAGTTATGTAGTGAACACCTGTTTTAATCGCCAGCTTATTGCCGAATATGGCACGTATAGCATCATAGGAGCACAAGGCATTAGGATTATCATCATACTCCCAGTTACCTTTGAAAAGCCTCTCAAACTTAACCTTATCAGCGGTTGATCTCAAACCCTCTATGTAGTCTGGATCTATGAATGGGTTTTCTTGAACCAGGCACGCAATATAATAACGATAATCCAGCATAACCCCAGTTTTCCAGGGCTTATAGAATGTATCGTACATCCAATTTTTCTTAGGGTTACAGGTTATAAAGAGCTTTCTTTTCAGCCCATACTCCTTGTTTAAGCAACGTCCCACACGTGTTTTTAAAGTGTCATAGGCTCCAAAGTTTACCTCTCCACCCTCCTCAATCCAGCCTCCAGTGAACTCAATGGATCCGTATCGCTCATAGAGAGGATCGGAGGGCTTGTACTGGAGATCCAGAAAGTCAATCCTGGAACCATTATAGAACTCAATGTAGTTAAGTTGCCCATTGAAATGCCAGAGAGAATCTGGAACCCCGTACCTGGTGCAAACCATTTTATAGGTTAGATACGTTGATTGTGTGATTCTCTTTAGCTCGGCACGACCGACAAACCATTTTGTACCAGGATAGCAAAGGCACATAAAAAGGAGCCACACGGCACCAGTCCACGACTTAGCACCACCAGCAGCCCCTCCATACAGGATTTCCACATGATCATCATCTGTAAGAACCTGTAAAGCCAGAGATTGTTTCTCATGGCATTTACCGTCACTCACAGTAATAAAGTCAAAACAGCCACGTTTCCACAGCTCCATTTTGACAGCCAGATCCAACGGAACAGATATTTCCTTACTCTTTGCCATTTGCGCCAGACTTTATTTTCTCCAGCAATGAATTGTACTGTAGCAGCTCCTCATTAGAGAGAGCAGACAGATCCACGCTGTTGTTAGTAACCTGGGCATTAATATCACCCTCTATAGGCTGTGTTGCTTTGCCGAATATCCTATCAAAGATCATTTCCACTGTTGAAGTACGCCCATAGCGAACATCTGTATTCAGAGCGGAAATAATGTTCAATAGCCATAGCGGAGTATCTTTGTTGGGCTTTCCATTGTCACCCTTAACAAGTTTCTCCAGTTCGGCAGGGCTTTGCTCCATAACCCAGCGGATAACATTGTAATAGTCCTCTTTCTCCAGCTCATAGCCTACAGCCTTACCTGTAATGGCTTTGAGCTGTCTATACAGTCTGGGCTTCCTACCTCTGTTGGGAGGTTGGTTATCGGAAGTGAATCTGTTTCCGTTTTTGTTCCCTTTCTGAAAGAGTGCCATCCGTTGTTTCCTCGTAGTTTATAGGTGTGTTTGTCAAACACACTTCAAAGGCAAAGAAAATCGGGTACACACATACCCGATCCCTTTTACCTGGTTAATTACTCTGTTATATTCTCCTGGAGCTTGTATTTGTTCCAGTACCACTGGATCATATCTCCACCCATTTCCTCATAGGCATCCAGCTCCTCTACCAAAGCCTCAGCTTTATCAATCACTCCAGTAAGGAGCTGTTGCTGTTCCTCAGTTGCGCTCCATACCTCAATTTCTCCGTTAAGTTGCTGTTTGATCACCTTGATCTCATCAGCAGACAATTCAATTTTGTTCATATAGCTTTCTTTAAATTAGTGTACCAGCAAAGGTACGATTATATTATAGTTTATACTTCTTAGCGATTGATTTTGCAGCCCTCGTGTACTTATCGGCTTTGCCGTGAACTGCCTTTGTGACAGTCTCAGCCCAGAACTCGTTTACATTCGTCTTTGAATAAGCTCCATAGCCTGTTTTCTTCTTATCCTTAGACCACTGAGTATAGAGTTTCTGGATCTCCTTGCCAGCAGCCTTAGCATTGCTATTGGTTAAATGGCTGTTCCATGTTGCATGTGCAAGCTCATGTGTTACAGTGTGGGCAATAGGCTTATTCGTCTTTGTAGCCCAACCAGAGCTATAGGCTTTCTTCTTCTGAGCAACTATCTTGTTCTGTTTCTGGTTGAATACCTTTTTGTTCAGATAAACAGCCTCAGATTTTCCGTTTGCTGTAACATGCACACCAAACGTACCCTCACTCATAGTTGCCAGCTTCACAGTCCTCTGCCTTACACCCATAACAGAATGGTAACGAGAAATAGCCTCCTTTGTTGCCTTATACACTTGCGGATCTTTCATGTTCACAAGAGGCTCAATATCGGAGATTTTCCCCTTAAAATTGCTATCACCTGGCTGTAATCCTCCACGTGTACCGCTTGAATTTCTTCCCATAATTGCTACTTCTTTTTTGCGTTAATAAAATCGGTTATATACAAAAGCCCTTTCTTTCGGCAAAACTCCTGTATTTCCTCGCCACCTCCGTAAACAATAAGGTTTGGCTTTTCCAGTCCGCTTATTTCTTGGGCTACCTGGAGATCGGATTTAAGGCTCTCCATCCACCCATCCAGCCCACGGGTAAAGAAAGCGTTATATCCCTTTGGAATCCCCATTTTATTGTACTCTATGAATTTGTGCGATACGTTAAGATCGGCATACACCTTAATACCACATTCCTGTAGATACCTGGAGAGCCAGCGTTTTTTGTATATAAGCTGAATGCCCCAGGCTATAGGAGTTTGATCATGGCAGCTACAGTTAGGCTCTACAACGGCTTTGCATCCACTCACAAGCAGCTTTATAGGATCCTTGAAAAGAGCCTCAAACCTGTAATCATCCACGTAGAAATGATATGTCGCAACGTCCTTTCTCAGTCGGCTGTTAGCTCCCCAGGGAGATAATGGCAGCTCAACTTTGCCAGCTTGCATTTCCAGCAACAGGTTAGGAATCTCAAATATGTTGTCGCTCTCATACAGAACGTCCTTAAACATGGATCTGTAGAAATCCTCCTTTTCCCTGTCCTCTGCATCATCACCAGCATTCTCATCTTTCGGATCCTCCTCATCATCATCTGGAGCATCCTGTTTTTTCTTTCCTTTCTTGGGCTTTTCCTCATCTTCTGGAACCGATAGCCCCATGAAATCAAAATCAACACCAGCCCAATAACTATCAACCTTTAAGGCATCAAAATCCCAGTCACCGTTATTAATGTTGTCCCTGGCAATAAGATCCTTTTCCTCATCTGGAGTAAGCTCGGAATACACCACAGTAGGCACCTCTGAGAGTTTCAGCTTTTTTGCAGCCTTTAGCCTCTGGTTTCCACACAAAACAACCAGCTTACCCTCTCGCTCAATGAGAGCAAGAGGGCGATGCTTCCAGAATCCGTTAATCTTAATCGAATCAACCAGGCGATCAAAGTCCTGTTTGGTTATCTTTCTGGGATTATTGGATAGAAGCGTTATCTCAGAGGGCTTTCTGTATGTAAGCTCGCTACACTTCATTATCAGCTTCCTCCTCGCTTGTTGTGCCCTCCTTGATCTGCTGTTCCTCCTGGGTTTCTTCGGCTACCAGGTTATCAGCATCATCCATTACGTTGAATGTCTTTCGGATCAGCTCAGCCACACGGACAAACCTATAGTGTTTCCTGTTTGCCACATAAACCAGCTTGCTACCATCATTGGAATCAACACCGACACCATAGAAACGACCTCTGTACGACAAAGGCAGAGATACCTTGTTGTCATACAGCATAACCTTATCCTGGGTAATGCCAGAAACGATAGCGGTACGGTTAAAAGAACCATCCAGGAACACATTTACACTGTCCCCTTTCTTGGTTGGTGCCTTTGGGAATAGCTTGATAATGCAATCCCCGATCGTTTCACGTCCACCACACAGGCAGAACAAAAGAGCCAAAGCCATAACAACGGCAAATACTACAAATCCCATAATCATTAATTTACTTGGTTAATAATGCAAAGATAACAAATATGTGTTTGTCAAACACACTTTGACTTAAAAAAAACGAGCTTAAACGGCTAAAAACCAAAAACAAGCATTGCGGCATCACGTCCATGTTCGTTTGTCCTGGCTTTCCACCCTGTCAGAGCCTTAAACCTTTCGTGCGTCATCTTCGTTATGTTCCTCTTTGGAGCAACCATTTCATACTCACAACCCAGATCTTTCAGATAGGCATCCCAGATAGAGGCATCACGTTTAACAGAGCCTACACCCTGTAATCTCTTTCGCTCCTCATCCCTGCTCATCCGCTCTGTTCCGAACCAGTTTCGCTGTCTCGGATCCTCGACACGAACCACCACCTTATCACCAATGCCAGAGTTTTGCAACCCAACATAATAAGAAACGGTTTTCATTGCCTTATGTATCTCAGTGGATTCTACCATTTCCAGGGATCGCTTGCGGTTATCCCATATAGCGATCCCTGTATTTACTCCTGTATCTATCCCTATGTAGATCATTCGGCATCCTCCGTATGATTGTTCGGTATCTGGTACAAAACAACGCCCTTTAGAGATCTATTCTCCTCTCTGTTTCCGAAAATCATTGCCATCATCAGATCATTTGGCAAATACTTGTATCTCACCTCGGTAATGATAGGCAGCGTAATCGGCTGTTCACTGACAATATGCAAGCTCCAAAGGTTATCCTCTTTCGTTACCGACACAATGGCAGCTTTATGCAAGAATGTACCTGGCTTGTAAACTCCATAATCATCCACAGCCTCATATTTCCGTTCTGCAGTATCTACAATCATCTTAGTAAAACCAGCCGATAAACGTTTTTTGCGCTTCTGCCAGTATTCGGGATATACCACTTTCCCCAGACGTAAATTAGCCTCATCCAGCTTTGCCTGGAGCTTAGCTTTGTACTCATCATTCAAACGATCCACATTCTCCTGTGTGATCTCTCTGTTCAATTTACTTGTTTCCATTTCTTATCTTTTAAGTTATAAATACTTCGTTTTATGCCTCATCATCCAGCTTCTTTATGGTTACTCGTATGGATGCTTTGGTTTCGGTGTTCACAATGTACCTGTTATACAGATCCTCATTCTCCTCCTGGAACTTCACCTTATCAAAGCTCTTTCGTACTGAGGGAGCAATGTACGATATGCGGATCTTGGCATTCTCAGCCTTTTTCAGATCATGCGATTGCATCAGCTCCAGCATCCTGTTCTGTAGAAGATTCTTTCGCTCCTCCATCTTCTCAATCTCACCAGATAGCTGTATGTACTCATCCTGTATTTCCAGCAAATCATCTGGAATAGGATCATACGCCTTAACTTTCTTCTTAGCCATAACTACAGCTTATAAGGTGATACAATATCATAGATAGACTTACAGATCTCTATGTCATAGAGGGCATCATGTAGCCTGGAATCATCCACCTGGATCCCCAGTGTCTTAGCTACAGTACCCTGCTTGAAATTCTCCATTTCCCCACGCTTTGCAGCCAGGTAGGGAGTAGCCAGAACCATCACATCAATAGAATTGCTCCAGAACCAGGAACCGAAATACTTATCTCCGTTCTGGAGGAACCAGGCACGCAAGAACTGATTATCAAAGCTGGCATTGTTATACCCAACCAGGAAAAACTTATCTTTCTTGTTGAACCGATCCACGTACTTGCCCATCATCGCAACGAACTGGGCATACACTTCACCCATTGGAGGGTAAGCCATAATTTGCTCAACCGTCACGCCTGCCACATTCAAAGCCTCCTGTTCTATCTGGGCTTTCGGATTGGGTTGCACATGGAAGTTAAACTGCTCCTTAACTTCACCGTCTATCACTATCTCACCGCTTATCTGGTGAATACCATGCTTGTTTACAAGCGTTCCTGTTGTTTCAAGGTCAAAAAATAAAAGTTTCATATCGTTTATATTAAGTTACTTTCTTCTGAAAGAGAATTTTCTATATCCGAACTGGTTATAGAAATCCTGTATGCTATTTATCATCCGCTTGTAGGCATCCCTACCAGCCACTTTGATAATGTCCTTTTTCAATTTCCGTGGTAATCTCGCTTTCGGAGGATTATCACATTTTGGAGTAACATTTATGCTTATCGTACCCATATCAAAATGCTATATTAAATGGTTTGTTCCTCAGTGTCGGGCGTTTGCTCACTACGAAATCATGCAATTCCTTTTCTTCCAGAGGGAAAAGAGGGCAATACTTGTATTTCAGCGTGCAAACGAAACGACCGTTTAGCATCACATCAAAAATCAGTGTTTTCATGTCTCAATCCTCCTTGTTGCCAGATCCTATAACTGTCAGAACAGCCAGAATATCTATTATTAAAATAGCGATCACCCATGCCATATCATCCTCCTTTCTTGTACTCTCTCATTGCCTTGCTTAGGCTCTCTGTACGATCCAGGAGGTTAGCCAGCTTATCCACATCTACCATGCTGTCACCGTCCAGGTAAGCCCACACTTTCCTCAGAGCCTCAGAGATAGCCTTTGCCTCTTTCTGATCTTTGAGGGAGCTTAGTACCTCCTTGTTGGTAGCTGTTGCCTTTCCCTGTTCCATAGCAGACTGTACGGCTGTCTTTGCAGCCCTCACCTGGTCTTTCTCGCTGGTGTAACTGGCAGCTATCTCCCTGGCAGCCTTAACCGACAATTCACCTTTTACAATCTTATCCTGTAGGTACGGAGGCAGATCCAGGAGAGAAAGGCATTTGCTTATGAATGCTGGCGATTTCTTGAATTTGTCGGCAATCTCTATCTGGCTGTAGCCAAACTCCTCCTTAAACCGTCTGAACATAATTGCACATTCGTACTCGGTAAAACGCTTTCCCTCGTTGCGCATCATCTGTTCTATATACAGATCCTCTGTAGTGGAATCCTTTGGAGCTTTGAGGGCTTTGACAAAAGGAATATCAGCACCCTCCTGGATAGCTATCATAACAGCCCTGTAACGTCTTTCACCGTCCACCAGCTTGTATTTCTCAACACCATCCTCTTTGAATGGGATAACAGTAATAGGGTTAAGCACACCCTTAGCCTTGATCTGTTCTTTCAGTTCCTCCAGATCAAAATCTCTACGAACATTGAAATTCTCCATCACCACTATGTTGCGTGGATCAATCAAGAATATATCAGTTCTCTTTGTTGCATTGGTTTCCATATTATTCAAATAATGATAACTGTGAATGTATTTGTTGTTTTCCTATAATAAAATCACATATAAAATTTCTCGCATAATCACTGCTTATCATAGATCTTTCTTCACTACATAAGCCAGCCTTTGCTCCTTGCTTGCTTGATAGAATTGTCTTTTTCGTGCGAACCTTATCAAATTGATATGAGAATCCATTTGTAGGCTCACAGTTGAAAAACCAATATGCCGTAGGCTTTACAAAATAATCTCCTCTCCTCATCCTATTCTCATCTACGAATGTGGGGGGGGTAATAAAGTTTGACTTTAAGAAAGTCTGTTCTGCCCACGGATTTTCAAGAATAAGACGTATATTCCGTTGAATAGCAACAGATACCATCTTAACGCATAGCCTAAAGAACAATTCTCTATTTCCAGACCTTTCCAAGATCTTATCTGTTTTCTCCTTAGTGCTCAGTTTGCGATAATTAGTATATCCGAAACTAAATGCCATTTGACTTAAAGCGCAAAAATATATACACGGGAAGAAAGCCAGCACAAGATCGTCCTCGCTTATTAAATCGAAAATACTCGGATTACCATCATACGCATTCTCTATTTCCAAAAACAAATCATTTGTGTGATCAGTCTCACCAAAGTTGTTTTGAATGTCATAATCCTCAGCCATTATCCCCAGCTTAATAAACTCGTTTTTGAAAGTTCCAGATTGTTCAAAAAAGCAATGCACTTTTCCTTTTATTTCCATATCTCAAATACTACAATGTTTGTTACTCATCTAATCATATTACTCCCATATCTATAATCCGTAAAATGAATAATCACACCCTCAAACACATTGCTCTTTGTACCACCAAAGAACCACTCTATAAATTCCTCCAGAGATAGACCGTCATTCTTAGCCAGGATCTCTACAGGAATCTCCTTACCGTCCACCCAGGCTTGCGGAACTGGATCGGAACTGCTATACGTCATTGTTATATTTTGCAGCCCTATCCTGTCATACCTGGCAAACTCCCTCTGTTCTGAGTTGTACGGTCTGCCAGTCCACTCCCTTACAGAGAGGTATTTCCTGCCAAAGTAAATATCATTGTAACGACCAGTCCACACGTTTTTGGCGTTGTAGCGTATTGTGTGGATCTTCTCCTTTGCTTTCAGCTTTTGCTCAAAGCCTGTAGGCTCCCCAGCCTTTGAGTGTGTGGCTGGGAAAACCTTACAGAGGGTAAGTATCACTTTCTTTTTATCTACTGTCTGTCTCATAATCAGTATTTCTTTCCGTGTAGTTTCTCCCTACACTCGTTATACTTCATCTTTGTTTCGATATGCCAGATTATATCTATCTCTTTGAAGTATGCCAGTTTGCATATCATCATTCTACACATATTCAAAGAAACCTCCAGAGGGTTATCATCCCTCACAAGCTGTTGAACGATCTGATATATGTCCTCAGTGAACGAACTCTTACCCTGTTTGAACATAGGGTAAATATCATCTTTCACATTCATGTTTATGTTTCTGGCTCCAGCAAGATCCATGATCCTTATTATGGCATCTGCCAGCTCATCCTCAATAGTATCTTTGATAGTCTCGTTAAACGTAACCTCAAAACCTTTTTCTTTGGGTATGTCTGGATCCAGACCCAGGCAAATACGGCTGGTTTTCATTCTTTTGTTGAACCACTCCACATTTGCACGCCTACTTTTCCTGTCAGCCTCTACAGCCTCCATAAGCTCAGAAATAACCAAGCAGAGGAAATGCTGATCACTGGGATTATCCTCCCAGAATCCATGTTCAACGGCATTGCCATGTGCCGTATCTCTTAATTTATTCCAATCTGAAATCTGTTGCATAATTCTTATTTTAATCGTATGAATTTACCTGGTATATTGCTTTTCTCCAGTGCCTCAGCATTGCCAGCCCCAAAGGAGATTAGAACACTTCCACAGCCAGGGCTATCTCCCTGTGTTCCGTCCTGTCTGTAGAACTTGATCCGCCCTCGGACAAACAGGATTGCTGTTGCATGAGGAAATATCACGTCCTGGAACATCTTGCTATCACACCTGTTAAAGAGTAAAGCTATACCGTTGTTGTTCTCTACCATTTTAGCCACAAAACGCTCAATAAGAGGGCGTGAATAAGGAGGATTAAGCCACACCCTTTGCCCCCCCCAATTTTGCGCTAAACCGTTCTCAGAAGCCGTTATATGCCTTGTGGCGGTGTCCCATAATCTGTGTTCTGGAGCACATGGATCCAACTCAAACTTTCCACAGGCATCTACGATCTCTTTAGGCGTGTACCATTCATCTGTAGCGTTGGTACTACGTTCAAAACTTGTGTTCATTTTCTTCTACTGCCTCCTCGCAGCTCTATTACATTGAATGATTTGAATCTATCCACCAAACGACCTTCAAACCTTTCTTTAAGGTCTTTTACAGAGAGGTTGCTGGTAATGTGATACCGCTTGCCGAATTGCTGGTATATCTCGTACCTGGCGAAAAGGAACTCATCAGTAACCTGGGTTAGTGCTGTTCCATAGCTTTTTTGGTTTTCAGTCATAAGCCCCAGATCGTTAAGGCAAACATTGAATGGCGAACCCTCAGAAGCCCTCGGATCGGCTGTTTCATTGAACGTGTACTTATCAATGTGTCCGTTCACCTTGTAATAGTTCATTAGCTGTGTGGCACTGATATTCTGGAAAGCGTTCTCATTCTTTGTGGCTCTGAGGTAATCAGAGAAAATCTGCATGATCATTGTCTTTCCTGTTCCTGGCTCTCCGATAAGAAGCAGATTCTTATGGATCTTATAGTTCTCATTCGGAAACACGCTCTCAGCCAGTTTGCAGCCGTTGAAGTAGTACATGAGGAACTTTAGCACGTCCCTGTTATACTCATCAACCTGGAATGAGGAAAACTCCCTCAGCATAAGACTATCTCCCATTTGGCAAATCATAGCCGAATGGATACTGTACTCATCTGGATCCTCCAGGTTGTATCTAAAACCTCTCAGAGTAATTCTTCGATGTCTCTGTATCTCCGCTAACGCCTGTTCCTTTGTCAGTTTGTAGCGGTTGTCCTGGTACTGCTTTATTATTTTCAGTGCCAGATCCTCTGTTATAGGTTGTCCGTTGATCTCCATACTTTTGTAAACTTTCAAAATACTTATCTTTAACCCATCCTCTTATTGTCAGATAATCGGATTTATACTTTCTGCCTCTTGAACCCTTGTAGTTATTGAGTATATCTATCATGGCTTTTGCTGGCTCCTCACCATACTCATCACACAGTTTGGCATACTCATCACGTGTAAGAGTTACATACTCAGCATATTTGTATTTCTTCTTCTTTTCCGCTGCTGCCTTTTGCTCTGGAGTTTGTGGCGGTGGTGCCTCTGGTGGAAATAGATCTGCCTGTTCTGGATCTGGAGGCGGTGCAACGGCTGGAGCTGGTGGAACAGCGGAAGCCTTTGCTTTCGTTGCATTCCCACCCTTAATGCCAGCCAAACGCCTTACGGCTCTTATTGCCTCACCTCTTACCATTCTCCTACTGAAATAAGCCCCATCATCACGGATCGCAAGCAATCCCCTATCTACAAGGCTATCCAGCCAGGCATCACTGCCAGAACCATCTACACCTACCAGGCGAACTATCTCCTCCCTGGTGTATATTTCTCCGTTCGGTTTATCCATCACTCCACGCTCCACGCCCTCCCACATATAGCAGAGCATATCCACCAGAAGCCCCCTTACATCTGGAGGCAGTGCCCTCACGTTTGGCATCCTTAGCCAATCATACGTCTTAAAGGGCATAGCTGGAATACTCTTTTTTTTCGCCATATTGGAACTTTTTATGTGGGAGAGGCATTACTGCCCACTCCCACCTTTTTGTGGCTTACACTTCAAGAATTGCTATATCTGGAGCGATATTGCGGATTTTAGCCAGCACATCATCCAGGCACTTGTTTTTGTAGCTCTCTGCCACTTCGTTTGCACCAGGAGAAACGAGCTGGAGCATCACTTCTCCGTTCATAACGTAGTTGTCAAACTCCACCTCTATGTTCTGAGGCTCCGTACCCTTGAAAATCGGCATACGCACAGTAAAGCTATTATCCAAGGAACTCTCAACAGTCTGGCGGTACACATCAGCCGTGCTGCCAGAGGAATCACGCATCTTCTGGATCTCGGCATTCACCTTTGCAGTGAAGTTCTTCAACTTCGATACAAGCGTCATGCACTTTTCCTTATCCTCAAACACCACACGGTTTAATCTGAGGAATTGCCCCAGTTTGGCAGGGATCCAGCCCTTTTCGCAATCGTTGATACCGAACCTTTCAAAGATCTCTGAGAACTCAACAGCACCCTTAATCTTGCCAGTGGTGTACTCATCATCCTCATTGGTTGTGAGGGTGATAGTCATAGCCTCACGATCCACGAGGATATTTGCACGCTTCTGATTCACGGTGTCAATGCGCTTTTCCAACCAGTCAAAAGGCGTTGTAATCACTCCAGACACATTCACCTTAATGGGAGCCTTAGTAGCAAGTTCCTCCTTTGCTTTCGCTGCCTCACCCAGTCTGTACACAATCTCGATCGGCTTCTCGCCAGTGTAGTTTTCAATGTTCACTACCAAACCATTCTGATTTTCATCCATTTTCTGAAAATTTTAAAAGTTAAAGATTATCCGTTCCTGTTTTACGCAATGCACGGAACACATTGCGCTGTCTTTCTTCTTGCGTCATTGGACGTTGTTCCAGCAGATACCCCTCTGGAGAGTAGAAGCCTACCATGCCCTCATCCTCATCCACGATTTTAAAGCAATCGCCTTTCATCCATTCGCCTCCAGCTTTAAGCTCATCACGAATCTTGCATACACGCTCACACAAAGGCTTAATCTTGCCCTTGAACTCGGCACGTATCTCTGCCAGCTCTTGCTCCAAATCGGCTATCTGGATAGTGACATTAGCCAGGTCAGCCCTACGATCGTTGATCTCCATCTGGTCAAACTTCCTTGTGTAGCTTCTCTCTACAATCTGATCGCAGCTATCACGCAGGATTTGTTCTCTTTCCTCCACTGGAGTATCAGCTAACATAATCTCTTTCATACGACAATGTTTTTAGTTAATGAATATGTTATTAAATCTCTAAGTGATCTCCAGTAGTGAAATTGAGCGCCAGGTATTCAGCCCACAGCTTTATAAACTGTCTGCCGAAATATGCAGCCTTTTCATCCGTTTCCTGGCACAAGCGGAACCCAATGCTCGCATTCGCAGACGAGGAGCGAACACCCGTATTCAGAAAGCCGAACCCCGCAGCCGCCCCAATATGCGCATTAGCAGACAGGAGGGCACCCCTCTGTTCTTTATTCATGGATTCAATCTCTCCTTTGGTATAAAGGGCAAACCACGGGAACCAGTAGGTACTCTTACCCTCTGCATCTGGCATAGGCTGGAAGTTCTTACCCCAAAGGGCACGGCTTATTGTTTCCAGCTTCATAAGTGCCACTATATGTTTAGGCATGTTCTGCCTAAAATCGTAGTGGTCTGGGAACTTAGCGCAAAGAGCTTTTTCCTTGTCCTCAGACAGGATCGGAGTTATATCCAATGCCTCACAAGCATCCTCATAACTCTTAATGGATTTATAGTTATCCAGGTTTGGCTTTTCTTTCTTGCAGAAAAGAGCAGCCAGGACATCCTTAATCTCCTTACTCTTAGCCACATCAAAAGCGGCTTTTACTTCTTTCTCAGTTACTTCAATCGTTTTCATCTTTCAATGTTTTTAATTTGGTGATTAACTTCTTTGTTATTCTTATTGCGTTCTGAACTCTTAGGCTTTGCCCTGGAGGAATATTCTCTATCAATACAGGCACAAGGCGTATCAGCTCAGAAACAACGGCATTAGGTATTCTTTTCATTGCTACATTTCCAATAGCGATCTGGATCTGGTATCTCAACATTCAGAAACTCCCTGGCATACTCCCTTAGCTTTTCGCAATAGGTAGAGAAAGTTACAGTGTCCATAGTTGCCGTTGAACCAGGAAACTCTATGATTTCCCCTGTATGCTTATTCACTACCTTATCCGCTGTCATTTGAGCCTTGAAAAATTCGTGTACCTGTTCAACACTCACGAACTCCCAGCCAGCATCCAGCAGAGCCTCCAGCAACATAGGGTATATACAGCCCCAAAGCCATCCGTTCTGATCGTTGGAGCGTGGTTTTCTTATCCTCCTCACGTCAATCCTGTAAATGCCATCACAGGCATTAGACAGGTAATCATACAGAGGCTTCAAATCAAACAGCCCATTGATCTTTTTAACCAGAACCTTAGACATACCTATATCCGATCTATGTTAATTTCTAATCCTGGTCTGGCAGCATATACGACCTTGCCAGTGGCACGCTCCACCTCAGATATGAAGTGTGGCTCATCGCTGTTATTCTCCGAAAGGTGCAACAGCACTATGTTTGTCACATTGGTAAGATCGTTTGCTGAAAGAAACTCCAGGCACGTATTAAGCTCCATGTGGCTTGTCATTAGTCGCTCTCTCTGAGAGGGGAGGGTACGACCTAACTTAATCGCCTCTATGAGCTTCCTATCAGAATAATTACACTCTACCATCACAGTGTTCAAACCGTTAAAGCTGTATTCACACATGAATGAATCAGTTAGGAACATCAGCTTTCCACATGAAGCGTGATCTATCAGATAGCCTACACAAGGCACATCATGGCAGGCGTTGAATGGCATTACCCGAAAGCCACCAAGTTTATAGCCCTTGCCTGGCTTAACGTGTATGGCACGGGAGCCATTCAACTCTTTTGCAGCCCATACCTCTGGGAGTGCCAGCGTATAAAAGCCACTATCCACCATTGCCTTAATGTACTTAGCGTGATCGTTGTGCTGGTGTGTAATTAGGCATCCGACAACCTTACGGAGGTTGAAACCGAGTGCTTTCTTTACCTCCTGGAAACGAATGCCAGCCTCTATTATCAGAGCCTCATTTCCGTTATCCAGAATGTAACAGTTGCCACTGGAGGAACTACCTAATACTTTCAAGTCCATACACAACGAGATTTTAGAAACCTGGATCTACATCACTCTCCTTATTGCCGCCTACTTCCTCATAATCGGCATCCTCCATGTTCAAAGTCTGAACCTGGGAACCCTGGATCATGTTATCACGTACCTCAGCGACATCATCACCATCCGCATCATTCGTAATGGCATTCTGCAACTCTATAGATAGATAGCCGTATTTACTGAGTAAATTACGGATCACTGTCTTAATCGCCATTCCGTGAAAGTTGCCCAGCCAGCCAACTGTTTTGCTGTCTGGAGCCATAGGGAGATCCGCAAGGCTCACCAGGCTTTCCACCGTAACATCTACCTTGTTTCCGTTGGTATCGTACTTAACAAGCCCCTTGCTGTATCTCTTGGCGTGGATAGCCATTTGTTCAACTGTCATATACAGCGTTTTGCTGAACCCATTAAGAAGCTCGAAGTAGCAGAAATAACCTACCACCTTATCCGACTTCTTTTCTCCGTCAAAAGCAATCTCTCCAGAGAGCTTGTTTACCTTTCTCAGCTCACCCTCATACACGGCATCCGCATTGATCGTTCTGTATTGCCCTGTTCGCATCGCCAACTGGACATAGCCCTTATAGCCCATTTGGAAAGAAGGCTCATAGACTTTCACGAATCTGCCAGTTGAATCTTTCTTTGTATTCTTGTAGGGGATTACATAAGCATAGCCCAGAGCCTTGTTGATCGGCAAATGGAGAACAGCGGCTTTCAAAGCCTCCATCACAACCTGTTTAGGCTCACACTCCTGGAGAGCTGAATCAGAGTTATACAGATCAATCACAGAGGCTACGAATGTGCCAGCGTTCTTGCCCAGGGCATTCTTGAACTGTTCCTGTACGCTGTCAGCATTCATTATACTTTTCAGAATATCCACTTTCTTAGGAGCCTTTGCCACCTGTTGAGTGGAACTGTTTGCAGTCTGAACTGCTGTAGTTGCTTGTTGTGCCATAGTTATTTAATGATTAATGATTTGTCTCTGCTTACACAGAGGTTGATTACTTGTGAGATTGTAGGAATAATCTCATTCACACTCTCTCTGTTATCAATGAAGATAGGAGCACTGAAACCACGTGCCTTGCAAATGGCATTGATTATATCCAGTCCAGCGTTTACCTTTCCAGCCTGGTTTACATCTGGATAAGGAGTGCCATTCACGGTGCAAACACATGTAAGACGTTCTCCACCGTTTAGCTGATCGGCTACGAAAGAGAAAGAGACGATAGAAAACAGCCCATTGATACGTTCCAGGAGCTTTGCATCTTTATCTTTCTGGAATGATATAGCCGTGAACTCCCACTTCTCCAGGTCTGCCAGCTTTTGATTGTTCGCTATGCGCTTCTCCTCCAGGTCTGCTATCTCCTTATCCACACGCTCTATCTGGAGGCGGTTTGCCAGACGTTTATTCAGTTCTTTCACGGAATCGGATAGAATGCGCTTTGCCTCTTTCAAGTCCGACACATCAACCGTCTTTGCATCCATTTTGAGCTGGTTTTCCAGTTCCACAATCTGATTTTTCAGATCTATAAGATTCTGATCGCTCGCTTGGAGCTGTTCAACATTGGGAGCTTCTGGAATACTCTTTCTTTGGTTTTCCACCTGGGCTGTGAGTGCATCCAGTTCAGCCTCCAGGTCTGCTATCTCGGAATGCAACGCTAAACGCTGGTTTGAGTAGTTCTCCCTTTCGGCACCCTTTGATTTGCCTTGCGACTGAATAACTTTCAGCTTACTGGCTTTGTCCTGGTTGAAATTAGCCTGTAACTCTGCCTGTTTAGCCTCAATATCCTCAACGTCCAGAGCACGCTTACAGGTTGGGCATACAAAAGCACCCTCTGGGTACTGAATAGCCAGGGCATTCACTTCACGGTATTTGCCTCTGAGGGCATCCATTTCGTGATCCAGTTTGGAGATATAGCTTTCCACATTAGCCAGCGTTTGCTTCCTGTTCTGGATTTTAGTGTTCGCTTCTCTTAGCTTGTATTCCAGTTCACGCAATTTCATTGTAGCCTCATTCATACCGCTCTGAGCTTGTGCGCTAATCTCGCTTTCTCGCTTCACGATAGCCATTTTCTTCTCTCCAATTTCTTTCTGGATAGAAGATTTACGCTCATACTCTGCTTCATTCACCTTAGAACGATCGGCAATCTGGGCATCAATCTCAGCTATGCGATTCTGTTTGCTCTGCAACTCTGCATCCAGAGCCACCCAATCATCCTCAGCAGGGCGCAAACGGTTTGCAGTGTCTATCTGGCTCGGAATCACAGCAAGCTCATCCTTACAGGCTTTCTTCTTTGCGGCTACCTCCTTAGCATACTGAGCCAGGGATCTGCCAGAGAGTTGTGCAAGCAGCTCTATATATTCTGGCTTAATTGAAGCTACCTCATCATCCGTAACATTGCCAGCCATATCAAACAGCATTTGCTTTTGCACCTCTGGTTTTAGTGAGGTGAAATAGAAAGGATTAGTAACCATTCTGAATACATCTTCTGGCATGATTGAGTTAATCTCTGCCTCGTATTCACGCTTAGTGCTGAGTTTAACATCATTGATATAAAACTCAGTCTCATGGTTTTTAAGAGTTTCCTCAGTGGTACCACGTGGTTTTACCCACTTCTCAACATAGCTTCTCTGGAGCTTAATTGTGCGTCCATCAACATCTAACACAGCAGATACAGAGTGTTCCAGTTTAAGAATGGGCTTTCCGTCTGCATCCAGAGTTTTAATGTTGAAATTTGCGTCTGAACGTCCCGTACTGTCTTTACCAAAGAGCAACCAGGTAAAGGCATCAAATACAGTAGTCTTTCCAGTGCCGTTCTCTCCAGAGACAACAGAACCTTGTTCGGAGAACTGGAGATCCAGGCTCCTTATACCCTTAAAGTTGGTAAGGGTAAGGCTTTTCAATACAATTTTGTTCATATTACTACTACTTGTTAATTAAAGAATTGATTTTCTCAGATTTATCTACAGCCATTAATTCGGCTTTTGAATACAGGATCTTAGACCTTGTGGCACTTCCAGCCCTTACGCCAGATACAACACCGTCCCTAACCCAACGCCTAACCCTAACCTCCTGGAAAAGCCTGTAAGCCTCTCTCTGAGAGATAAGATCATCCGCTGGCTTAGTCTGTTTCACGTAGTTGGCAGCTCCCAGGCTTGCCATCTCCATACAGATGTTTTTCAGTTCCCAAAGTTCTAAGATGATAGCCATTACTTCCTCCTTTTGCTTTGCAAGTAGGATTTTACACTCTCAACGCCATACGCATCATCCGTGTAGAACATTCTGGCTAATAAGAAACAAGCAGCAGCCGTGAACAAATGCCACCAGGCTCCAGCTAAGATTACCCCAAGCAGGGAAGCGATTCCAAGAATGGCACTTACAGCCATCTGGATCAAGTTGATCAATGTTTCCGATCTCATAGTGTTGCATTTTTAATTGTTAAACAATTCATTTTCTGAAACGCCCAATTTCTGAGCAATAAGAGAAGTACGTAGTCTGTCTGGCTTCTGAGTGCCAGCCAGCCAGCAGCGGACTGTTTTTTCAGAGACCTTGCATAGGTCTGCCATTTCTCGCACAAAGGCTGTCTTTGGTGCGACTGGAGCTTTGGCTGGCAAAGCGTCATAAATCATTCTGAACCTACATTTTTCCATTTTTTACTCGGTAAATCAGTGTTTGACAAACACATTTTTAGTATATTTGCCATGTAATAAATCTTATCACGTTGCAAATATAATCAATATTTTGGTAATATCACCAAATAATTACGTGATATTTTAATAAAAAATTTATTGTCGATATGAAACTATTTGATTTAAAGCGATTTAGACTTGATAAGAACATTAAGCAAGCTGATCTCACAGTCATTTTCGACTGTAATCAGTCCTTTATTTCGTCTGTTGAGACAGGAAAAAGGAAACTTCCAGAAACGATGATTGCTATTTTGCAGTCGAAATATGGTGATATTTCTGGTTATATAACCGAAACGGATTCTCCAGGATCACCACCAGAAACGATCCTTAAAGATGTAACACCAGAGGAATTTATGATAGCTGGAGCAGATGCTTTTTCCAGGCAGATAGCAAAGATGATGAATGATAAACTTATTGCCCCATACGGAATGCTGGAGGAAAGGGATAAGGAGATACAGAAACTCAATCGTCAAATAGGCAGACTGGAAGCGGAGATAGCCCAGCTCAAAAAGGGGAGTGCCCAGCAGGGAGGCAATGTAATATGTGCAGATGTAGGATAGTATTAGGAAAAAAACGAAAATTGTATTGATATGACAGAAGATCACAGTAGAATGGTAATAGACCTCTATAGAGATAGCTTTACCGATTACGTAAAAAAACACCAGGTGAATGATGATAGGATCCTGGAAGTGAAAAGAGGAATTGCAAACGCTATTACAGCAGCAAGGATCAGTGGCACGCCAACTGATAGCCTGGAGAAACTTAAATCCGATGTAGATTATTTAAGCACGATCTATGAATACCCCAGTTACGCAACAAGTAATACAACGGTTCTATGATTCCCTCGATGCTGTTATAGCAATGGGGAGGATAAGAGGAATCAGTACCTACTGTTCCCAGAATGGGATAGACAGGCGTAATTTCATGGCTCAACGGAACGACCTTAATAGAGGCTGGTTCCAGGTCTCATGGATTTGCCCGATGATTACCGATTACGGAGTAAGTGCAAGATGGTTGCTTACAGGCAGAGGTAGAATGTTTGATCCAGATAAGTAGAATAAGGAGCGGTACCTAAACAGTATCGCTCTTTTGTTTTCCCCACACCCCTTTCATATACTCATTCATACTTTAATATTTATCTATATATAATATAGTATATATACCACCTTATAACTTTTGCTTAGGCAAAATCACGTTTTCCGATTATTGGTTATCAGCCACTTATAAAATTTTGCTTAGGCAAATTATATTTTGCTTAGGCAAAAACAGGCATTTTAAAAGTCCTGGTTTACAGCGTTTTATATTTTTGCTTAGGCAAAATCTGAAACTTTTGCTTAGGCAAATTTTTTGCTTAGGCAAAACCGATAAATAATATATCTGTTTATCAGTTAATTACAGATTTTTGCTTAGGCAAAACAGAAAAACAGCAATGATGCAAAAAGAGCCGAATTTGTTTTGCTTGGGCAAAATTAAAATTTGCTTAGGCAAAAGCGGAAAACTATATATCTGATTATTAATCTTTTCCGCCGTTTTGCTTAGGCAAACCCTTTTTTTGCTTAGGCAAATTCCTGTAAACAGGCTCATCTACATTAGACAGATCCAGCTTAACCAGATCCAGCACTTTCCTGTTCGCCTTATCTATCGGCTCCCACGACTTTTTAATATACACGTCCGTTACTTTCATTGATTCGTCCACATGGTTAAGGGAAAGATGTACCGTGTACTTATCCACCCCAGCATCATTAAGCGCAATGGTAGCCCAGGTATGCCTGGCAGCGTAAAACTCCAGATCCTCCAGCCCTATATCCTTACCGATCTTTTTAAGCCCATAGTTCAAAGCGGAGGTAAATGCGCACATGCTGGAATAATACTTATGGAAGCAAAAGACACGCTCACCAGTGGGATCCTTGTATTTCTCCATTAGAGCCTTAATCTCTGGCTCCACCTTGATAGAAATTTCCGCTCTGTCTGATCTCCTGTTTTTCGTCTTAGTCCTCTGGTATGTGATACGTCCCTTTTTGCAGTCCGAACAGGTGTATAGATCAACACCGTTCATTCCGACCAGGCAGAAGCTAAGCAAAAAAACGTCCTTAGCCATATTATACCTATTCATGCCTGGTTGCATTATGTTCTTATATGGAAGCTCCGACAATTTACGTAGTGAATCTACAGACAGGGCACGCTTGCGAGCTACAGGAACCCTGGGGATCTCCACCTTATTAAATGGAGAATACGGTATGCGTATGATTCCAGCATCCTCATCATTGAACTCCCTCTTAGCCCTGTTGTGTATTGCCCTCAACTGGGACACATACAGGCTCATTGCACGCCCAGACTTGCTACAGCTTGGCTGTTCGCCAATCCACTTAATCCACCTCTCCAGAAAGCTCACGGTTATCTCCCTTATGCTTATGCTCTCCCGACCGACAAACCGAACCAGGCTGTTTATCGCAACCCTGTAAACGTATGCGCTCCCAGAGTGCCCAGTGTCTATCAGCTTTTGTATATACGACCTGGCATAAGCCACTATATCCAGATCGAAGTTATCACCGTTATCATTCTGGAGAATATCTACCACCTGTTCAACCGTCATGGATCGCAACCTTTCACCAATCCTATCACAAATGGATCTGTATTTTCTGATAAGGTCATTCGTTGCGTCTATGTACTTCTGGTTTTTCAGCCTCATAGTCTTGGTTAAATCCTCCTTTGTCACATAGTAGATCGTAGCAAGATACTTTTTTCGTCTCTTGTGCGTTACACGGATCTTGATATTATACGTTCCGTCTGTTTTCTTTTGGTGGGCATATATTTCTGCCTTGAATGTTGTCATATAGCTTTCTGTAGAACATTTGTAGAACATTTCACAGCAAATATAGCCATTTTTTGCTGTATATGCTGAAATAAAAAGCCCCTCCTTTTCACAGGAGAGGCTTAAAAAGTAGCTCCGATGGGAATCGAACCCATATTTTAGGTTTAGGAAACCCACGTTCTATCCGTTGAACTACAGAGCCTTACAGGTTTTCCGATAACAGGAAAAGCCAAAAGGATATTATTTAGCCCCAGATTCTACAGCCTAAAATAGAACTACTGTTTAGGAAATTCTTGTTCTATCCGTTGAACTACAGAGCCTCAACTGATAATCAGCGGAATATGTAGAATATCAGTAGAACTTCTACGCTATTCCTGCACGATGCAGGCTGATTGCGGATGCAA
>Ga0129308_1000485_pt1 | contig 57992 bp, 43 predicted proteins | sample L827metagenome_FD_94440 | JGI IMG/M metagenome (GOLD analysis project Ga0129308, IMG submission 94440) | Ring-tailed lemur group fecal microbial communities from Wisconsin, USA - L827 metagenome | ecosystem: Host-associated > Mammals > Digestive system > Large intestine > Fecal | place: USA...
CAGCACTTACGACAAGCTGAGTGGATATAAAATTAATTTATATAACTTAATTTTTACCTTTTTTCACCCATCGAGGTCAAAAATCAGGAAAAAGGTGAAAAAAGGCATAGAAGATTCTAAAAGCAAAACAAGTCTCCGAGCCAAAGATGTGCCTTTGGCTCAAAGACTTATTGGAAAACAAGTTTCTCAAATATTAATAACTGTATGTTTCGTCACTATACGGGATCGTGGCATCTGTCGCAGTCTCTCCGCCGTAAGTAGGCGTCTGAGGCCATGCGTTCGGATCGTCATACCACGGTTCTTCATATGTCGGTTCTTCGTATGTAGGTTCTTCATATGTCGGTTCATCATATATCGGCTCATCGGCAGGCGGTTCTGTAGTCTCGGGAATTCCGCCTATATCTGTGGGATAGTTGTTCGGATACCAAACACCGGGGGTCTGCGTATAATCAGGCTCTACCACAACTATATCGCTTGAGCCGTTGGGTATCTTTTCGCCGTCAGGTCTCGGAGTGTAGAACACATTGAACTTGGACGACTTCAATCCCATAGCAAGCTTGAATTCATAGCCCTTTACCGTGATCTTATCATCAATATTCACGTATGTAACATATCCTGTTTCTTCGGAATACTCAGGCTTTATCCAGTTGAACGGGTCGTCCGACAAAGTAATGCCGTAAGCGTTCTGTATCATATTCCTGAGCTGAAAATCGTCAATATATGTTACCGTGCCGTAATGGGGATCGTAAGCCGCATCGTAGTCGCTCGATACCGAACAGAGATACGGCAGGTCTGACCAGAAAACTTCATGGCAGTTCGCCGTAATTCCGCCGCTTGAAGCCGAGAACATTGTCAGGGCGTAGTCGCCGTCATAGAAAAGCGCCTGTCCCAAAACCTCGGAAACAGCGTCAACGACCACCTGCGGAGGATATGGCTTGCACCGCAGATCGCTTGAATCATTGCCGTTATATTTGCAGTACGTATAAACCGCTACCGCCTGAGCCTTGATAGCCTCGTAGCTCATCGAGCTGCCCACCTCGTTGTAAACGATCTGGGATACCATCGAGAGAACGTCTCCCGAAACGCCCGCTACGGTAATTTCCTCGTCATACGCCTCGCCCGTGTCCATAAGGTATGTACCCGGATAATAATGGAACAATATATCCTGATAAGTCCAACCGCTGTATGTAGCGTAGAAATTTGCGCCGTTCTGACTCATGCCGACGCCGTGTCCCCAGCCGTAGGTTACAATGGCGAACTGTCCGGGATTGGATTCGATAACCGGCTCACTTTCAAGCCACGGAATATCTCCCACATATCCGCCCGTAACGTTAAGCTCGACCGGCGTGGGCGACTTTTTCTTTTTCTTGCCGCTGCCCGATGATTCGGGAGAAGCCTCGTAGCTGATAAGGGACAGGCTGTCGTCATAGCTGTCAAGCTCAGCCTTGTACCATTCGACTTCCTCACCGTTCTCCTCGGCGATAGCTTCGGTAGACATTTCAGCTGCCGCTTCGGAAGCTGTGGTACTTGCGGTAGTTTCGGCAGTATCAGCTTCGGTCGTTTCGGCTGCGGTCTCGGCAGGGGTCGTAGTTTCCTCCGCGTTTGCCGTACCAACGGTCGCGCAGCAAGTAATAACTATGCTCGCCGCCAACGCCGCAGCCTTCTTAAAACTTTCGTTATTCATTGGAATCACCTCAAAATTCGCATTTCTGCTGTTTTTTATCAGCTGTTTTCCTTTTCTTTTTTCTGTTCTTTCTCTTTTTTCTTCTGTCTTTCTCTGTACTCCTTGGTGCGTTCTATCGAATCCATGTTGCCTGCTTCCTCGCCGTCACGAAGTCTCCTTGCCACCAATATGAAACGCATATTTGCCTCGGAAGCTCCGTAGCAGGTCGAAAGAGTAAGCAGCTTGTCGCCGAATTTCACGTCAACCTCGGGGTCGAAAACACACTTTTCCTTTAGCTTATCCATATAAAAATCAAAGCTTTCCTCGGTATCAAGTTCCTCCATATCCCAGTAAACAAAGTCGGATTCTTTATATCCGCTTGTGACTGCGTTTCCGCAGACTACATAGTCATAGTCGGCGTAGTTGGAGCTTAGCTCGATAAAGGGAGCGGTTTTCCAGAAACTGTAGTCGTTATAGTAATTTCTCAGCGAACCGAACATTGTAAGGTTCAGCATGTTATGTCCGTAAATCAGGATATTTTCAGATTGCTCCTCCTCGACAGCCCCGAAATTGTCACGGTAATCAATGAAAAGCGAACCGGCAAATTCATAATTCCTCTCAAAATTTTTATGAAGGTAAAAATGATTCGGGTCATAAAACTCATTGCCGTAATATGGCTGACCCTCGGGTATCTCTCCCGGATCTTTCAAAAGAGGATAATCTACATAAGTATTCGGTATCTTTATCCAGCCTGCATAATCCTTGTTCTTATGCAGCATGATCTTTGCCATTTCCGTCATTCCGTCAGGGGACGCTTCAAAGCTGTCGTAAACCGGCAGGGTCGGCGGTTCTGTAGGAGCTTCGGTGGTTGGCGGAGCTTCGATAAGCGGAGTAGGTATGTCCTCCTCGGTATCCAAACTTTTGTATGCCGCCACACCAAGTCCAGCCGCAAGAACAAAAGCAGCACAGGCTGATATAATCTTGCAGGTTTTATTCATTATTACTCATCATCCCTCGGTATCCGTCTTTTTCGCCTTACTTTTGGCAGTTTCTTCCGTCTTTTTTGCCTTACTTTTGTCAGTATCTTCTTTCTTTTTCTTATCCGATTCCTTTTTCTTCTTAGCGGCAGCGGCTTCCTCAGCCTCCTTTACCGCCTCCTCGGGACCGTAAGGAATGAAAATAGCGTTTTCATCGTACCTTTCATTGGGTTTTGTATTATAGTACATCGAGGGCCACTTGATGTTCTTGTTGACCTTGCTTTTTTCCGTTCCGTCATACAGTTCTTCTCCGGGACGCAGACGTCTTGCCATAATTATCAGACGGCTCCTGTCCTGAAGCAGATAGTGACATGTGGAAAGAGTAAGTATCTGATCGCCGTATTTTACGTCAACATCGTTTGTGCGGAGCGTTCTGCGCTTTGCTTCGTTGACGAAATTGTAAAACGATTCCTCGTCGTCAAAGGAAAGCTGATTCCAGCAGTCATACTTTGTCTCGGACTCGTCCTTGGCGTCAAGAATAAAGAATGAGAATATTTTATAAGTATAGGACTCGTAGTTCGAGTTGAACTGTATAATGGGGTGATTCTCATAGTAACCATCGTTGCTCTCGTAATATTTGAGCTTGCCAAACATGCTCTCATCAGCCATATTATGACCGTAAACCACCAGATTATCTGAATTTTTCTCAACAAGGCGATGATCCTCAACCTCGTCGAAATGATTTCTCGAGTCAAGGAACAGCGCGCCTGCACGGGATTCCTCGCCTTTAAAATTGCGGTCAAGATACTTGTAGTTATCGTCCGCCTGAACCACGGGCAGCTCGATGATAGGTTCGCCGTCCTTAGTCGGGATACGCATATATCCGATAACGTCGGGGTTCATGTCAAGAAGCTTCTGAGCGCCGTCAAGGAGAGTGTAGTATTTTTCATACGTTTCATCGTTTTCCTCCTCGGGCGTAAGGGTCGTATATATCGGCTCGTATGTACCGTAAAGACTTGCGATCTCATTGTACTGCATACGGCTTCTCCACAGGTCAAGGTAGTAATCTCCGACCATGTAGCCGCATACAATAATAGCGGCAATAGATACAAGGAAAATTATTTTTCGCAAAACTTCAAGAACGCTGTCTCCCTTTTCGGGGAAAAAACCTCTTAATGTCTGACCGAGTGTTTTTTTCTTCTTTTTCTTCTTTTTACCCTTGCCTTTCGAGCCTGATTTTTTTGCTTTCGGGGACGTTCCGCCGTTTGCCGATGCCATTGGCGGCTGAGGTCTGCTTTGCTGCGTTTTCGGCTGAACAGGGGGTTCTTCTTCATTTCTGATAGCGTTTCTTATCGCCTTTATCTTCGCTGCTCTTGCGGAAGCCTCTGACGATGCCGTGTCTCCCATGCTGTCATTTCTCTTATTTTCGTTCATTCAAATTGTCGCCTCCGCTGTAAATAGTTATCCTATGATATAGTATATTTTACACCATTTTCGGTATATTTGTCAAGCTTTGCGGACAATATTTCACATAAATTTCGTAAAATCAGCTCGAAAAGCTTCGTTTTTCAGCTATTTTCAACAAAAAATCATGATAACTTTGTTAATTATGACGATAAAAGTCGCTGTAAATCTTACAGCATAAACATATATTATTATGTGATACGTAATATCATTTGTTAAAATCGAACAGCTTCATAGTCGTTCCCTCGACCGCCTTTTGCACAAGGGGAGCAAAATCAAAAGCGTTCTGAGCTTTTTCTATATCCTCCAGTCTTGGACGTACCTTCGGATGCTTGGGCGTGAATACCGTACAGCAGTCCTCATAAGGCTCTATGGAAATCTCAAAGGTATCTATCTTTCTTGCCGTTTCGATTATCTCCGTCTTGTCCATTCCCACGCACGGGCGGAAAACGGGCATATGGCATACAGCGTCGGTACAAGCCATCGCCGCCATAGTCTGACTTGCCACCTGTCCGACGCTCTCACCCGTAATAAGAGCGAGACAATCGTCTTTTTCCGCTATTTTCTGAGCAATTTCCATCATAAGCCTGCGCATGATGATAGTAAAGAACTCCTCTGGGCAGTTATCCTTTATAGCCTCCTGAATCTCCGTAAAGGGAACGCAGAAAAACGCTATACCGCCGCAGTAATCCGTCAGCTTATCGCAAAGCTGCTCGACTTTCAACTGCGCCCTGTCGGAGGTATAAGGAGGACTTACATAGTGTATCGCCGAGATATGAATACCTCTTTTAGCCATCATCCAGCCTGCAACGGGACTGTCGATACCTCCCGAAAGCAGGAGCATCGCCTTTCCGCTGCTGCCTACGGGAAGTCCGCCTGCGCCCTTGATATTCTCCGCATGAACGTATGCGTTTGTGTCGCGAACCTCGACAGTTACCGTAACATCGGGGTTTTTAACGTCCACAGAAAGGTGCGGAAACTTTTCAAGAATTATTCCGCCCAATTCCGCACATATCTCGGGAGACTTCATGGCAAACGCCTTGTCCGAGCGTTTTGCGTTGACCTTGAACGTCTTTGCACGGTTAAGTACGTCCGCAGAGTATTCAACGGTTTTTTCAGCAATATCGCCGAATTCCTTTTCGCAGACGCATGCGCGGCAAAGTGCGGCTATTCCGAAAATTTTTCCCACACGCTCAACGACCTCGGATAAATCGGTGTCCTCGTCCAATGGAATTATGTAAATGGTGGACTGCGCGGAGGTCAGCTCGAATTTGCCGAGACTTTTTATTCTTCTTTTGATATTTTTTTTAAGCATATCCTCAAAGGTCTTTTTGTTCAGACCTTTCAATGCCATTTCTCCGAATTTAACAAGTATGATCTCTTTCATTTTCTACTCTCCTATACTTTATAAAAAGGGCGTTTGGATTTTATTCCATATTTTTGCAATAAATTTATCCTCTTACTTTTTCTATGCCGTCTTTGAGCGACGCTGCAAAATAATTAATTTCTTCCGCAGTCGTTTCCGCCGTCATGCTGATACGCAAGGCGCTGTCGGCAGATTTTCCGATTATGCCGAATTCTCCCAATACGCCGCTCTGCTGTCCCTTTGAACATGCAGAACCGCTGCTCACATAAACTCCCTTGCTCTCGAGGTAATGGAGCATTATTTCCGAACGCTTCCCCGCCGCAGAGATATTCACGATATACGGAGAACCGTCCTCGGGAGAATTTACCGTAACGCCGCCGATCTGCGATATTTCGGACAACAGCAGCGACTTAACAGCCGATACCTTTTCCGCTCTTTCTCCGATCGAAGAATGCAGCTTCTCAACTGCCGCACCGAACGCACATATCATGGGAACATTTTCCGTCCCCGAGCGAATGCCTTTTTCCTGCTTTCCGCCTGTCATTATCGGAAGAATGCGGACTCCCTTTTTTATGTACAACGCTCCTATACCCTTTGGAGCGTGGACTTTATGTCCGCTGACGGAGAGCAGATCGGCGTTCAGCGAACTCGCTCTGACAGGCAGCTTCATATATGCCTGTACGCAGTCGCTGTGCGTTATTATATCGGGGAAACTACGTTTTACCGCTGAAAAAGTCTCCCTAACGGGAAGAATATACCCTGTTTCGTTGTTGACGTACATCATGGTAAGAAGAAAAGTCTGTTCGTCACAGGCGGACAAAAAGTCCTCCGAATAAAATCGTCCGTCCGCTCTCGGGGAAACGCGTACCACCTCGAAGCCGTTCGTTTCCAAAGCGGACAAGGTTTCGTCCACCGAAGCGTGTTCCACCGATGAAGCCACTATTTTCCGCCGTTTTTTTCCGTGCGCCGCTGCTGCTCCACGAATGGCAAGATTGTTGCTTTCCGTCGCTCCCGAAGTGAAAAATATATTTCCGCTGTCCGTTCCCAATGAATCAGCAATTATTTTTCTTGCCCTGTCCACTGCAAGCTGAGCGTCAAGTCCACAGCGGTGGAGTGATGAGGGGTTGCCGAAATTCACAGTCATAGCCGATATTGCCGCCGATACTGCCGCTTCACACGGCTTTGTGGTAGCGGCATTATCTAAATATACAAACATTTTAACACACCTTTTTACTGACGTTTAAAAAAAGCTAACTTATTAATTATACCACACTTAAATAGAAAATGCTATAGGTTTTATATATTTTTAAATCAATTATACAAAACTTCCTGTTATTAAACCTGTTCAATAACTACCATTTACAACTTAAGTGAACTAACATTGGGATTCCAAAGGTTGAATTTCATATTTCTGTTGCAATTTTGAGCATAATATGATATAATTAATCAGAAAAAAAATTATGATTCGGAGGAAGTACAATGGCAGTAAAAATAACAAAAATAACTGATGATAACCTGAATGAATGTATCGAAATATGGAACAGCGTGGTTATGGACGGTAACGCTTTTCCTCAGCTTGAACCACTTAACATGGTTACAGGTAAGAAATTTTTTGACGAACAAACCTACGCCGGAGCTGCGGTCGAGTCCGATACAAACGAGGTCGCAGGAGTTTATATACTTCACCCGAATAATATCGGAAGATGCGGTCATATATGCAATGCAAGCTATGCTGTAAAAAAGGAAAAACGAGGTCTGCATATCGGCGAGACTCTTGTGCTTGACTGCATGGAAAAAGCAAGTCAATTCGGATTCAAGATACTGCAATTTAATGCGGTAGTGAAAAGCAACTCTGCCGCCCTGCGTCTTTATGAGAAACTCGGATTTATACGTTTGGGAACTATCCCGAACGGATTTTACAACAAAAACGGAGAATACGAGGATATAATCCCACATTACAAGGAACTTTAAAAGCCGTATACAGCACACCTACTGCACTGTATACGGCTTTGCCATTGTCTCAGGACAATGATCGTTATTCATCAAAAAGCGGCGTAGAGAAATATCTTTCCGCAGTATCGGGCAGGATCGTGACTACTGTTTTCCCCTCTCCCAGCTTTTCGGCAAGCTTCAATGCAGCCGCAACATTCGTTCCGCTGGAGATTCCGCACATTATGCCCTCCTTGCAGGCAAGGTCACGAGCCGTCTGAATAGCCTCCTCATCGGTAACTATGTAAATATCGTCATAAATTTTCTGATTGAGAATATCGGGGATTATTCCGTCACCGATACCCATCTGAAGATGCGTGCCTATGTTTCCGCCTGCCAATATAGCGGCGTTTTCGGGTTCTACAGCCCATATTACCATATCGGGATACTGAGATTTCAGCGTTTCGCCTATACCCGTTATCGTACCGCCCGTACCGATACCCGAACAGAAGCCGTCTATCCTGCCTGCCGTCTGCTCTAAAATTTCAAGAGCCGTGTGATATTTGTGAGCATATATATTATTCACGTTGGCAAACTGCTGCGGTACGTATACCCTTTTGTCCTCCGCAGCCATTTTTAACGCCGTATCAAGGCACTCACGAATACATTTTCCAATATCGCCATCGTCATGGATAAGCATTACCTCCGCTCCGTAATGCCGAACAAGCTTTCGCCTTTCCTCGCTTACGGAATCGGGCATAATGATTATTGTTTTATATCCTCTTACTGCGCCCACCAGAGCAAGACCTATCCCCTGATTTCCGCTGGTAGGCTCGACAATTATTGTATCCTTATTTATTCTGCCTTCCTTTTCGGCGTGGCGTATCATCTTAAAGGCGGTACGGGTCTTTATCGAGCCGCCTACGTTAAGTCCCTCGAATTTCACCAATACTTCGGCATTTCCGGGCTTGTTCAGCTTGTTGAGCCTTATCATGGGCGTATGCCCCATTGCATCTAATATGTTATCATATACCATTACGGATAACTCCTTCTGTTTTTTCTCCTATAACATTATAGTACAAAAAAGCAGAAAATGCAATAGTTTTCGGAAATTTAATAAAAATCATATTTTAACTTTAACTATATCTCTAACGACCTCCGAAGCGATTATAAGTCCTGCCGCCGACGGAACAAACGCTGCCGAGCCGGGGACTGCTTTCCCCGATAGCTGCGAAACTCCGCTGTTTTCGGGACGTATCGCTTCTTCTCTCGAATAAACGACTTTCAGGGACTTTACTCCCATTTTCCTCATTTCACGCCGCATTACACGAGCCAAAGGACATACCGAAGTCTTGTATATATCTGCGACCTCAAACGCTGTCGGATCGAGCTTGTTTCCTGCGCCCATTGAGCTTATGACAGGAACTCCGGCGGCTTTTGCACGCATTATTATCTCGATTTTTCCCGTTACCGTGTCGATAGCGTCCACCACATAGTCGAACTCCGAAAAATCAAGAAGCTCTGCCGTATCGGGCATGAAAAACATCTTGTGCGCCCTTACTGTGCATTCGGGGTTTATATCGGCTATACGAGCCTTTGCGACATCGACCTTATACTGACCAATAGTGCTTTGCAAGGCGATTATCTGCCTGTTGAGGTTCGATTCGCTGACCGTATCGTTGTCTATAAGGTCAAGACTTCCGACCCCCGACCGCGCAAGAGCTTCGACCGTATAGCCGCCGACTCCGCCTACGCCGAATACAGCCACTCTTGCCGAACGAAGCCGCTCCATAGCGTCCTTTCCGAGTAACAGCTCGGTTCTTGAAAATATTTCAGACATATATTCCTCCCATAAAGCTTATGCAACACCGCACAAAAAGGCTGTACGGTATTGCAAAACCGAACAGCCTTACTATGCTGAATATCAATTTTTAAGTTCTTTTAAAGAATAAATGTGAATAGGTATTTTTTTGTATTTGGCAATAACAAAAGACTTCCACATAGATATATTTATCGTTTTCGCAATTGACATACCATTTTTGTCCTTTTTCTTTGAAACGAAAAAGTATGCGGTCGGACCTGACTTGATTTCGTCCGCAGCGTTATTTTTCTTTAACAGAGTAAGCAGTTCTTTTCTTTTTATTATCATAATTTTTGATCCTTATGGCGACCTTTGAAAACCTGTTTTATCAAGCAAAAGAATTTTGAGGTTGCCATTTTATTTCACTTAGAAAAACTATGGTATAATTATACCACTAAAACCGCATACTGTCAAGCAAACGGTACACCGCCCAATATACATTTACGCCGATAATGAACACATAAAATCCTTTGGAAAAAATAAATTTCCCGAAACGTTTGCATTTTTCCGAGAAATGTAGTATAATGTAAGAGTGAAAACAAATTCGTGCGGAAAGGATATGTTAATGGCTGTGGAAACGCTGCATATCGAAGGCTCTGTGGAAAATGTGCTTTTCCGAAACGAGGTCAACGGATATATCGTCCTCGACCTTGACGCAGGCGGAGAACTCATACCCGTTGTCGGCTGTCTTGGAGATATCGAAGAAGGCGAGCTTCTTATACTTGAAGGGAACTACGAAACGTCACGCAAATACGGCGTACAGTTCAAAGCGGAATACTGCGAGCGCAAGCTTCCCGAAAATACTGTCAATATCGAGAAATACCTCGCCTCGGGAGCTATAAGGGGCATCGGTCCGGGACTTGCAAGAAAGATAGTCGGAGTTTTCGGCGCTGATACGCTGAATATCATTGAAAACAACCCTCGCCGCCTCAGTGAAGTCAAAGGAATTTCCCCGAAAAAATGCGACGAGATCGCAGAGGAGGCAAAAAAGCTCTTTTCCCTGCGCATGGTCACGTCTTTTCTTTCACAGTTCGACATAAAGCCTAAATATGCCATGAACACCTTCAGAAGATTCGGCGGAAACTCTATGGAGCTTATAAAGCTCAATCCCTACATACTCTGCGGCGACGGCATTGACGTGGAATTCGGACGTGCGGACGCTGTCGCAAGGGAACTTGACATACCAAGAAATTCCGATCACAGAATAATTGCAGGTATGCAGTGTATACTCCGTGCATTTGCCGAGAGGGGTAACTCGTGTATGCTTATCGAACATCTGCTGAAAGTAGTTTCGCCAAAGCTGAATATTTCTGAAAAGGAATTTTACAATTCCTACAACGCCGCATTGGAGGACAACGAACTTTTCTGCTATGTCATTGACGATAAGGAATACGTCTACCTCCCCGATTATTACTATGCCGAACAGTTTATTGCCGACAGAATACATATCATAAAGGACTTCACCTCCCCCGACGATTATAATTACGATACTCTCATTGATCTGGAGGAAGAAGAAAAAGGCATAAAATACGAGCAGAAACAGCGTCAGGCTATCACTACCGCCGTTTCAAGAGGACTTATGGTTCTTACAGGCGGTCCGGGTACGGGAAAAACCACAACGCTCAATGCTATCATTTCTATTTTTGAAAAACGGGGAGACAAGGTTTTCCTTGCCGCCCCCACTGGCAGAGCCGCAAAACGTATGTCCGACCTTACATGCCGTGAAGCCAAAACCATACACCGCCTGCTCGAAGTCGTATTCGACAGCGCAGACAGACAGATTTTCGCCCATAACGAAAACAATCCCCTCGACTGCGACGTTATAGTGGTGGACGAAATGTCAATGGTTGACAGCCTGCTGTTTGAAAAGCTCCTCCGAGCGCTCAGGCTGGGCTGCCGTCTTATTATGGTAGGAGACTTTCATCAGCTCCCGTCGGTCGGCGCAGGCAATCTTCTGAAAGACATTATATCAAGCGGAGCTGTTCCCGTTGTTGAACTTACGGAAATTTTCCGTCAGGCACAGCAAAGCTGTATCGTCACAAACGCCCACAGGATAGTAAACGGCGATTATCCCGATATTACCCGTAAGGACAGCGATTTCTTCTTTTTTAAAAGAAGCGAATTTGAAACTGCCGTGGAACTTATAGTCGATCTTACAAAAAGACGGCTGCCAAATGCCTATAAATACTCCCCTGTCGATGATATACAGATAATAGCTCCCTCACGAAAAGGTACGCTGGGTACGGTGGAGCTTAATAAAGTCCTACAGGAAAAGCTGAATCCTCCGTCACGAAATAAAGCGGAGCATAAAGGCTATACTTATACTTACCGTATCGGGGACAAGGTAATGCAGACCAAAAACAATTACGATATTGTGTGGAAAAAGGACAACGAACAGGGTACGGGCATTTTCAACGGCGATATAGGAAAAATATTAAGCATCTCCCCTGTCACGCAAACGGCGGTCATTGATTTTGACGGCAGAGAAGCGACGTACACCTTCGAGCTGCTTTCTCAGGTCGAGCTTGCCTACGCCATTACGGTACATAAAAGTCAGGGGTGTGAATTTGAAGCGGTAATTATGCCCGTTATGGGAGTTTTCGAGAAGCTCTGCTACAGAAATCTGCTGTATACGGCAGTTACCCGTGCAAAAAAGCTGCTCATACTTATCGGCTCGGAAGAAAATATAAACCGAATGGTCGATAACAACAAACGAACAAGACGCTATAGCTGCCTGAAGCAGATGCTTCAAAACTGATAAACCAATCAAAGAAAGGGAAAATATGGCTAACACAGATATTGGAATAGATTTAGGAACATCAAATATTGTAATGACTATGGGAAAAAAAGGAGTTATCCTGAGCGAACCCTCCGTCATTGCATATAATACACGTACAGAACGTGTGCTTGCAGTCGGTAAAGAGGCTTACGAAATGATAGGCAGAAATCCCGATTACATATGCGTAGCGCGTCCCGTCAGCAACGGAGTTATCTCCGACGACGACCTCGCTCACAGCATGATACGTGAATTTATCCTTAAAGTCACAGGGCATCAGCTTATCAAACCGAGAATTATCATCTGCGTGCCGTCGTTCATTACGGACATTGAAAGCCGTGCGGTAGTCGAAGCGGCAAAAAGCGCAGGCTCACGGCAGGTCTACCTGATACAGGAGCCTATTGCCGCTATGATAGGCGCAGGAGTAAACATCACCAAAGCCAAAGGACATATGATCGTGGACATAGGCGGCGGCACAACAGACGTCGCTATCGTATCCATGAACGGCGTCGTTACCTCGCATACTATTAAAAATGCAGGAAACTCCATTGACCGCGCTATTATAAAGTATATGCAGAACAAGTACAAGCTGCTCATAGGCGAACGTACTGCCGAAAGGGTCAAGATAGAGCTTTGTAACCTCTACGACCCTACCGATGAAATGACATATACGGTCAAGGGACGCAGTCTCGCAAAGGGACTTCCTGCGCAGATACAGCTTAGCGAGATAGAGCTGTACAAGGCTATTGAGGACGAAACGTTCGCCATTATGGAAGCCGTCCGCAAGGTGCTGGAGGACGCTCCCCCCGAGCTTGTGGGAGATATTTACGACAACGGTCTGCTGCTCACAGGCGGCGGAGCGCTGCTCGGCGGACTTACTCAGCTTATCAAGCGCACGCTGGGTATAAAATGCAGTATCGCCAAAGACGCGGTCAACTGCGTTGCCAAAGGCACGGGCATGGCGTTCGGCAGCATGACAACGCTTTTAGACGGATTTGAAGCCGCAACAGTCTACAAATACAGATAACGGTATCGTGTATGAAACAATTCGTAAATAATTTTATAAAATTCTTTTTCGGAAATCCGATATTTCCCACGATCGCCGTAATATGCTCGGTTTTCATCGTATTCCTTACAGCCGATTCAACAGCGAGACCCGAGGAAAAAGTATCGAACGACCAATATAAAATAGCTGCGCTACGATACGCCGCTTCGACAAAAATAACTACGGCGACAACAACTTCAACTTCTGCCATAACTACCTCTGCGACTGAGACAGCAGCCTCTTATACGGCTACGTCAACGGCTTTGTCGTCGCAGACGAGTATGACTGAAACTGCCGAACTTCCCCTCGAAACAGAACCCGTCGAAGAACCTGCGGACGAGTACGCTCCGCCTGTTTACAACTATATTTCCGCCGGCGAATCTCCCAACAGCGGATTTTATCAGGACAGGCTCGTTATTATCGGAGATTCGATAGCATACGGCTTTAACGCCTACGGTTATATCCCCTACGAGCATAATATAGCCGCCGAATCCCTTGCGGTATGGAACATGGGAAATTATACGTTCGATCTCGGCGGCGGCCCTATGGGTGTCTATGACGCCGCAAGCTATGTCAATTCTCCCCTCTACTATATTTCTATCGGAATGAACGATATTTACAGCTATACGCCCGATGATTACGCTTGGAACATGCGTTGGATAGCCGAGGAAATTCTTGCGAGAGTTCCCACGGCAACTATTGTAGTCGGCGGTATAACGCCCGTTTCCGAGGGGAATTACTATACCACCAACGATGTTATCCGTGAGTTTAATTCCTCTTTAGAGTGGGTCATAAACGATATGGGTTCGGAACAGGTGCTGTTTTTCAATACTCACGATGTTCTATGCGACCAGAACACAATGGCTCTCGGCTGGGACTTCGCAGGCGGCGATGGACTTCATCTCAACAGCTCGGCGTACTCCCAAATTTTAAGCGGTCTTTTCAATTACCTCGATACGACTTACGCTGTCGAACAAATTGAAGCCCACGAAGAAACATATAACAGATAATAAAACTGCTCCTGCTTCGGGAGCAGTTTCTTATGCACATTTACAGTGAAACTCAAAATTTTTTCCGCGCCTATTGCATTTTTAAATCTAATATGCTATAAGCAGCGTGTCGCTGCACCCGATTCACGCTAAAAAAATTATTAATCTAAAAATCCTTCCGCGCCTATTGCTTTTTTTTAGCCGATATGATATAATAAATAACACACATTTCGGAAATACGAGGGAGGTATATTTGTGGAATTTAAGACTAACAGCGGTATTTGGGGAACTATGTTCGGCGTTCCCTGTATAGTTGCCGATAATTTTTTAAAGCTTGCCTCTGACGGGCAGATAAAGGTGCTTCTTTATATTCTCAGATGCTCGGGCAGAGCTGTGTCCGCTGAAGAAATTTCTGCAAATACGGGAGTTACTCCCGAACAGGCTGTGGATGCTGTTATGTTCTGGCAGCAGGCAAACGTCCTGACCTCCGATATAGCCGTGCTTAAAAGTACGGTACAGCTCCACACGGAGGAACAGCCAACGTCCGCCGCAGAACACGAAACGTCCCCACGGACCGATACTGCTCCGCCGAAAAAAACACTTATCTCCCCTTCGGAGATCTCAAAGATAATTTGCGAAAATGCCGATATTGCCGAACTTTTTAAAATTGCCGAAACTATTTTAGGTCCGCTCAATCCGTCAATGCAAAATTCGCTTATCTGGATGTTCAATTACCTCGGACTGAAAAAAGAGGTCATACTTATATTGATAGGCTACTGCGCAGAAATAAACAAACCCAACGCCTCCTACATAGAGAAGATCGCTTCAAGCTGGGCTGAAAAAGAGATCAACACTCTCGAAACAGCTACATCGGAAGTGGAACGTCTTAATTCAGCTCACACCTTTGCAGGAGAAATAAAACGGCTTTTTGAGCTTCGGCAAAATCCAACCGCCAATCAGAAGAAATTTATTTCCCAATGGCAGGAATCAGGCTATTCTACCGAGCTTATCCACTACGCATACGAAAAAACAGTGGAGCAGATAAATAAAGTTTCATTTGAATATATCAACAAAATACTTATTTCATGGAGCGAAAGCGGTTACAAAACTCCCGAGGAAGTTCAGTCCGCCGAAAATGAATACAGAAAAAAGAAAAAATCCGAAACTGCGGCATCGTCTGATGGCTTTAACGCAGACAAATACAAAGTATTTATAAATAATATATAAGGAGCTGAGCAATGGACAGCGAAATTTACGATAAGGCGCACGCCATTCTTTCACAGCGGCGTGCTAAGGCACAGGCTGAAAACGACGTGCGTATCAGAGAAATAAACAACAAAATTCCCGAAATAAAGGAAATAAACGACGCTCTTTTCAATACGGGACGAGAACTTATCCGCATTATCACCGAGGCGAACGGCAAAGACGTAAGCGGAAAGATCGAGCAAATCAGACAGAATAATCTCGGAGCGCAGCAGCTTGCACGCCAACTTCTTGCGGCGAACGGGTATCCGACCGATTACCTCGATATGCACTACACATGCCCAAAGTGCGGAGATACGGGATATAACGGCAGCATGATATGCAGCTGTCTCAACGCTCTTTTTGCAAAGCTGACTACGGCAAAGCTCAACGAAAAGGCGCAGCTTTCCCTTTCAAGCTTTAAAACATTCAGTCTCGGCTATTATCAGGGAAACGACCGTATTGCTATGGAGCGCATTCTGAATTATGCCGTGAACTATGCGGCGAACTTCACGCCAAGCTCCGAAAGTATTCTTATATTCGGCAACACGGGTCTCGGAAAAACGCATATCTCCCTTGCCATAGCGAACGAGGTTCTTCAAAAGGGATACAGCGTTATCTACGATTCAATAATCAATATTCTTCGCGATATTGAAAAGGAGCATTTCAGCCACGAAAAATCCTCTGAAATGCTCGACCTTATAACAGATACCGACCTACTTATACTTGACGATCTTGGTACGGAATTTGAGTCCAAATTCTATAATTCGGCAATATATAATATTATAAACAGCCGTCTTATAAAAGAAAAACCGACTATCATAAATACTAATATGGATTTTTCCGCAATTTCTGCACGTTACGGCGGCAAGGTAGCATCACGGATAACGACTATTTACACCTGTCTCGAATTTAAAGGGGACGATGTAAGGCTGCAAATGAAATATCGCAGCTCTAAAAACAAGTAAAATCAGGCAGTCTTTTATGGGACTGCCTTTTTCGTGACATTCCACAAATACCAACAGCAGGCAAAGTCGTCAATAGGCACTTTTCACAATTCGGACAAGCTTCAATTATGAATTGCTTAAATATGGCTATTTTTAGCCATATTTCCGATTTATGAAAAATGACGAATAAAAAAGAACATTTATCACAAAAATATGAATCGGTCGGTAACAGAACGATAACAAATTCCCTCGTTCCATTAATACAAATTGTATTCGACAAACAATATTTTTTAGCGTTTTTCACAAATATACAGGTATATATTTGTGATATAGCGTATAATAAAAATTTTAATATACTATTTGTAATTCAATAACCAATTATCTCCGTAACCATTTTGTAATATTCTCTGACGGTAATAAGGCAAATTACTGCTAAAACATTATTTGAGTTCATTTAAAATTCACATAATTTATGGTAAAAATAACTAAAATAGTTTTTGACTCATCCGCTTTCTTTGGTCGTAAAATGGAAATGTTTTGAAAAGGCTTGCTATTTTCTGCCAAATGTGGTAACATTATCACAGTTGTTGATTTGCCGAAGGGCTTATCGGCAGCCATACCGTATCTACGGATAGGGTATAAATAACGAATGCTTTTCGAGGAAAGGATGAGTTGATGAGAAAAGCTAAAGTTGCAGCACTTATTATCGGAGGAGTTTCTACCTGTATATTCGGCGGGATCTTCGGCGTATACGCAACAGCGCCGCTGGTAAGTTCCGTTTCTCCGAGTAATGACGTTGAAAGCATTTACGAAGTCGAAAACGAAGAATTAGCAAATGCAGCTGCAGTAACTTCTATCAGAACAACAGCCCAAACCACAACAAGCAATACCCCTTCACCCATTTTTACTACCTGCACCTCTACAGCAGCTAAAGTAACTACTGTAGCAGCATGGAAGGATCAGACAATAACCGCTTCCTTCACCGGTGCATCGGCAAGACCGTCTTATATGGCTGATAATCCCGAAGCACCTACAGAAGCGCCTACTTCATCATATACCAACGCTCCTGTATACGACTACACATCGCCTGCCGAAGAAACGCCGGCTCCCACTGAAGCATGGAGTCAGCCCGAAACCGAGGCGTGGAACGAACCTGCAACGGAAGTTCCCGAAGAACCTATCGACGAACCTGTGATAGATTACCCTGTGGAAGAACCTGTCGTTGAGGTAACTGAGCCTGTAACAGAGTTTGTTGAAGCTGTTACGCCCATCGTCCCCGAAGAACCGTCAACTTCCCTTTCGATCACGGATGAGGAATACATCATTTTATGCAACGCAGTAGCCCACGAGGCAGGCTGCAACTGGATAAGCACATATGACAAGGCTCTTGTTGTCGAGGTCATTATGAACCGTGTAAACAGTCCTCTGTACCCCGATTCGATCGTTGGCGTTCTTACACAGCCATATCAGTTCAGCGGATCTTCAAGCTATGTATACCTTGGAGATTACACAGGTCACGTTACGCAGGATGTCATGGACGCCGTTTCGCTTTACTTTAATGAACCCGATTCATTCAATCACGGATATTTCGGATTCTATGGCGACGGAGTACGCAATTATTTCTATTAATAAAAAAAAGTTAAAATTATTAGACCTACTCGGGAATCGGGAAGTGCTGTATGACGCAGGATTTTTTGCGCTCGGCAAAGTCAGATTTCCGCAGGAATACTGTATGTATTGCAAGGAAAGCTGACAAAGCCGAACGCTAAAAAGACAAGTCAGACAGTGCTTTCCGATTTCTGAGGAGGTCTATATCTGTTCAGAAGTTACTTGCTCCCGAGATCACCTCGGGAGCTTTTTCTTTTTAAATTTTTTAAATCGCAGCTTGAAAGCAGCCTTAATTTTCACCTAACGAACATAAATATCACAAATTACCTGTTGCTTTTTTCGATAAATTGTGTTATAATTTTATCAAACCATGATAAAGGAGTTTTAAAATGAAAAACGACAAAAATTATACTAAGCATATAATTGTTTTTATAATCTCGAGCTTTTTGCTTACGCTGATGATGAATGCTCTCATCATGCCCCTTATCAACAAACCAAGGGTCAAGGAAACCAACTACAGCTTCTTCCTTGACAAGCTCGACGAGGGCTGCGTCACTAAGGTCAAGGTCGAGGATACGGAGGTTCGCTTTGAAGTTGAGATAGACGGTAAAAAGCAGTCGTACTCAACAGGCAGAATGGACGACCCCGGACTTGTAGACCGTCTTCGCAAAAACGGCAAAATAGTCTTTACGGAAAACTTTGAAGAACCCAACGTGCTGTTGGAATTTCTCGTAGGCTGGGTTCTGCCCATTGTTTTACTTATCGTCATCTGGAACGTCCTTATGCGCGGAATGAGCAAGCGTATGGGCGGAAATGCCATGTCCTTCGGCAAAAGCAACGCTAAAATCTACGTTAAAGCTCAGACAGGCAAGACCTTCGCAGACGTTGCCGGTCAGGACGAAGCAAAAGAAGCTTTGGTGGAAATAGTGGATTTCCTGCATAACCCCGGTAAATACGCCGAAATAGGCGCAAGTCTGCCCAAGGGAGCTTTGCTTGTAGGTCCTCCCGGAACAGGTAAAACGCTGCTTGCACAGGCTGTCGCAGGCGAAGCTAACGTTCCTTTCTTCTCGATCTCGGGTTCGGAATTTGTGGAAATGTTTGTCGGCATGGGCGCGGCTAAGGTTCGCGACCTCTTTAAGCAGGCAGCCGAAAAAGCTCCCTGTATCGTTTTTATTGACGAGGTGGACACGATCGGTAAAAAACGTGACGGAAATTTCAGCGGCAACGACGAGCGTGAACAGACGCTTAATCAGCTCCTTACCGAAATGGACGGCTTTGACGGCGCTAAAGGAGTTGTTATCCTTGCAGCGACTAACCGTCCCGAATCCCTTGACCCTGCTCTGCTCCGTCCCGGACGATTCGACAGGCGAATCCCTGCCGAACTTCCAGATTTGGCAGGTCGTGAAGCAATACTTAAAGTCCACGCCAAAAAGATCAAAACCGAGGAAAACATTGATTACAACTCTATTGCCCGTGCAACTGCCGGAGCGTCGGGAGCTGAGCTTGCAAACATAATCAACGAATCGGCTCTGCGCGCTGTCAGAAACGGACGCAAGCTGGTCAATCAATCGGACCTTGAAGAAAGCGTGGAAGTAGTTATCGCAGGCTATCAGCGTAAAAACGCCGTTATTTCTCAAAAGGAAAAGGAGATTATCGCTTATCACGAGATAGGTCACGCCCTTGTAGCGGCTATGCAGAAGGATTCCGCGCCTGTACATAAAATAACCATTATCCCCCGTACAAGCGGAGCTTTGGGCTATACTATGCAGGTCGATGAGGGTGAAAAGTTCCTGCTTACAAAGGAGGAGGCTCTTGCAAGGATAGCTACTCTTACAGGCGGACGTTCCGCAGAGGAGCTTATTTTCAACAGCTGTACAAGCGGAGCTTCCAACGATATTGAGCAGGCTACAAAGCTTGCACGAGCTATGGTAACTCGCTACGGCATGAGCGGCAGCTTCGATATGATAGCTCTTGAAACCGTAACAAACCAGTATCTCGGCGGCGACACTTCCCTTGCATGTTCCCCCGAGACTGCGGCAAAGATAGACGATGAAGTAAATAATATCGTTAAAAAATGTCACCAAAACGCTATCCGTATCCTCAGCGAAAACATTGATAAGCTCCACGAGCTTGCCGCATACCTGCTCGAAAAGGAAACCATTACGGGCGAGGAATTTATGGACATTCTCCACAAAGAACCTGCCGCCGCTTTGTGAAATTTGTAATAAAATTCAAACTTAAAAAAATGCCTTGACTAATTACTCAAAATATGCGATAATAGACCTGTTCGGTAACTTAAAAATGCTGAATTTTTTAGGTTATTGAACGGGTCTGATTATTGAAATTTATTTGCGAAAGGACTTTTAAAATGAGCGAATTAACAGAGGCAATGACAAGCTGGCTTGCAGAACACGGTATTCCCGAATGGCTTATCCCGTTCCTTGTATCTATACTTCCCATTATCGAGCTGAGAGGCGGTATAATCGCCGCGCGCCTTTTGGATATGGAGCTTTTCAAGGCTATATGGGTCTGCATGCTCGGAAATATCCTGCCCATACCGTTTATATTGCTGTTCATTGATAAGTTTTTCGGTTTCGTGAAAAAACATAAGATTCCCCTGCTTACAAAGCTTGTTATCTTTCTGGAAAATAAGGCAATGAATAAAAGCGCGGCTATGGAAAAGGGCGAGTTTTTCTTCCTGCTGTTTTTCGTAGGTGTTCCGCTTCCCGGCACGGGCGCATGGACAGGCTCGCTTATTGCGGCTCTCCGTAAAATTCCGCTCAAAAAGGCTGTTCCCGCTATATTCTTGGGACTTTGCCTTGCCTCGGCTATCATGTGTACCCTCTGCTACGGTTTCCCCGAACTCTTTACTAAAATGTTTTCATAAAATCAAAAAGACCGGCGTATCGTTCAACTGATACGTCAGTCTTTTTTGTTATCTGTCACAACTAAAGCGAACTAACATTGGGATTCCAAAGGGACGGTGTCCCTTTGGCGGAGTCCAGAGGCAGCGCCTCTGGTGGGGTGCGGGGCAAAGCCCTGCATAGCGTTTAAGCGCTCCGCAAAGGGTGAATTTCAAAACAGTCCTGTGGACTGTTTTGAAAGAGGGAACGCCCTGCAAGAGAGGGCGTTCCCTTATGCTGTCATAATCTGTTCAACATATAGTAATTTCCTTTTCAAGTTCTATCGAATAGAGGAGCAGTCCCTTTACAGCCATGCCTGTGGTAAGCTCTAAAGCGGCTTTGTATATTTCAAGCTGTCTGTGGTAATGCTCACGGAGCTGATTTTCCGTCATATTACGGTCAGACTTGTAGTCAACGATAACTATTCCGTCCTCCTCCTCGTACATAAGGTCGATAATTCCCTTTATCATACCGTCCGAATCTCGAAGCCTGTCAAAAACAGCGTCTGAAAGATCCAAATGCGCCGCCGCAACGGTGAATTTCTTTTCCCTCTCAACATGCTTTGAACGGCATATCCGCTTATAAAGGTCGGTACGGAAAAACGCCCGTATCTTTTCAACGTTGATACATTCAGCCTGCGACTTTGTAAGAAATCCGTTGTCCGCAAGACGAAGAACCTCCGCTTCGGTATCGGCTATGGCGTTTTCAAAGGAGCAATACTGGAAAAAGGTGTGTATTGCCGTACCACGCTCCGCGCCTGTCATTTTTGTTTTTTCTCTCAGGAATCTCGGACGTTTAAGCCGAAAATCAAACTCCTCAGTCTCGCTGAATTTCTTTGAGATCTGCGTAACGCTGAGCTTTGCAGGCGTTTCGGCAAGCGTTCGGTCATACGAGCTTTCAAACATATCCGACAGCCGCTTTATAAGAACTGGGTCGGCTTTTGCAGGAATACGCTCCTCTGCTTTTATCTCGATCTTCCCGAGTTCCGTACAAAGCTCAAAATCAAATATTTTATCATTACTGTCAAAAGTCGGAAAACCAAAGCTTCCGCCGTCAATGCCGATAAGCTCGGCAATCGCAGGAAATTCCCCGTGCATCATGAGCGCAAGCCAAAACCAGTCGGAAAAGCATTTGGCTGTCTCTGCAAGTCCGCTGATGTCGTTGCCGTCAACTACGCACCTCTCCATAAGCGACCTCACTCTGTCCTTTTCAGCTTCGCCGCATTTGAGGTTTATAAAAAGCTGCTGCTTCGCCCGTGTAAGTCCCACATAGAGCAGCCTCATCTCCTCGCTGCGAGTATCGCGCTGTCCCTCGCTGCACAGCATTACCTGCTGAAACGTCCTGTACCGTCTGAGAAGCTCCTTTTCGCAAAGGATAAAGCCGATCCTGCCGTCGTCGCTGCACATAACTCTTTCGGAATCGAACCGAAATTCGTATCCCAGTTCCGCTATAAACACAAACGGATACTCCAGTCCCTTAGATTTGTGGAGAGTCTGAACCACCGCATAGTCCCCCGAAGCGGCGGCGACCTTTCCCTGCTCGTAGTCTCCGCTTTCGAGAACACGGTCAAGATGCGCCACAAAGCCGCTTAGTCCGCCGCCGCCGTCAATCGCCGCAACACTCTCATAGTTCTGCGCGTATTGAATTAGCAGACGGAGATTTGCACGTTTTTTCTCGCCGTCCGTGTACTGCTGCATTACCGAAATAAAGTCGGTTGTATCGTAGATAGAACGTATCAGCTCCCCTATCGTCATAGTCACCGCATTCAAGCGGAATCCGTCTATTGCCGCCGCAAATTCCTTGCAGCGTATGGAAAGTTCCGCGTTGATTCCCGATAATTCGCCGTTTGCCGCCGCTTTTACAAGGGTATACAGACGTTTTTTTCTGCCGCAGGCTTTGAGTACAGCCAAGTCCCTCATGTCAAAGGGGTACATCGGCGAAACCATTACAGCCGCCAACGGAACGTCCTTCAGCGGATTGGCAATAATTCGCAGAAGATCGGTCAGAACGGCTATTTCCTGCGATTTAAGATAACCCTTTTCGTCGTTCCCCCGAACGGGTATACCTCTTTTTTCAAGAGCTTTTGCATATATATTCGCAGCAGGATTTGTACGTACAAGTATACAGAAATCCTTTGGAGTACATTTGCGCTGAGTACCGTCATTTTCTGTGACTGTCGCTCCGTTTTTCAGCATTTCGGCAATTTTATCCGCCGTCAGCTCCGCCTCGATACGCTCGTCCGCCTCGGTATTCTGCATATCCGCAGAATCGGTATCAATAAAAAATATTCGAGCGAGCCGTTCGTCCGAGTTTTCAGCATACTGACCTGCTCCGAAGTAAAGCTTTTCGGAATCGGTGTAGTCAATATCGCCGCAGCTTCGCGTCATCAGCTCTCCGAAAATAAAATTGACAAAATCAATGACCTCGGGAGAGCTTCTGAAATTTTTGTTGAGCAAGATTGCCTTGTTTTCCGAGGGACTGTCGGGGGTATACTTTTCAGAAACTTCCATGACGTCAATGAAATTCTTGGGATTTGCCAGTCGGAAACGGTATATCGACTGCTTAACGTCCCCAACGACAAAAGCGTTTTTGCCATACATGGGTCTGCCCATTTTATCATGCTTATATCCTTTGGAAAGAAGCTTGAAAATAAGGTCCTGCTTGTTATTTGAATCCTGATATTCGTCCACAAGGATAATATCGTACTGCTCCGCTATTCTTTTTGCTGTCTCAGACTGAACTACCCTGCCGTCCTCATCATAGTCCGACAAAAGCTCCAGCACAAGACGTTCGCCGTCGTCAAAGCTTATGGAATTTTTGGCGCACTTTCTTTGCCATACAAGAGTCCGAAACCTCTTGACCGCCTCGGCAAGCAATTCGGCGACCTTTCCCGATTCCTCAAAATCTCGGGGAGCTGAAATGAAACACGGCGTAACGTCTTTCATTATCGCCTTTATACGTTCACGCCGCGCTTTGAAAACCTCTCTCAAAGCCGCATTGTACGTGATTTTTCCTCGCAGTACAACAAGTCTCGAAAAGTTCAGAGCATACTCAACGTCCTCTTTATCGGGGAAACGCCGATTTTCTGCGGTCGTGAGCAGAGACTCCACCCTGCCGAAGTCCTCCTGCGCCTGCAAAAGCGACTTTTCAGCCTGCGGAATCGTCATATCGGGAAAAATCGCTTCAACGGCAGAAATATTCTCCTCGGCAAGCCTGAGAGCCGTTTGCAGCTTTTTTGTAATATCCTCGAAAAAAGCTTCATAGTATACTGAATCGGAAAACTCCTTTTTATATTCCGAAACCGCCGTATCAAGCCACTTCTCGCCCATTGCGACAGACGAAAGGAATCTGTCCGTCCCAAGAATGGCGTCAATAAGAGGCTGTCTGTCGCTGATACAGAATTTATCGTAAAGATATGAGATCTTTTCATACTCCTCACGGCTGTATATATCGAGCAGTTCATTGATAGCCTGCTCCTTTATGACCCTCTCATCGTTTTCGTCAAGCACGCCGAATCCCGAGGTTATCCCCTGCTCCGTGATGTTATCCCTTAAAAGCTCGAAGCAAAACGAATTTATAGTGGAAATTTTCGCGCTCTGTAAAAGTACCTGCTGCCGAAGCAGATACGTGTCGTTCGGACGGTCGTTTATAAGCTGCCTGAGCCGCCTGTCAAGCTTTTTTTTAAGCTCCGAAGCCGCTGCGTTGGTGAATGTGACCGCAACTATCCTATCCGCTCTGACCCCCGAATCAGCGTCCGCAAGAAGCTTTACAAGGCGTTCCGTAAGTACGGCGGTCTTTCCGCTTCCTGCCGCCGCCGATACGATAAACGAGGCGTTCCGCGCGTCTATGGCTGTCTGCTGCTGTTCTGTCCAGTTCATTCCTCTGTCTCCTTTCCCAATATCAAAGCCGCTTCTTTAAGCTTGTCGGAACTCGGTTCATGGCACACTCTGCCGCTGCCGTTTCCGCATATATTTGCGTACCTGCAATAGCTGCACGGAACTTTTCCGCCCGACCTCAACGGTACTGCTTCGATAGCGCCGTCAAGCATGGATTCCGCAGCTTCTTTGAGACAGCCGTAAACATAATCCCTCAGTCGGTTCATTCCGTATTCGGAAACAACGCTTGAATATCTGTCGAAATCCCCGTCCTTTTTCAGCTTGACGGGAATATATTTTCCGCCTATGCCGTGTTCCATTTTTTCGAGGACTTCCCTGCTGTCAATAAGCAGCCCCGTTGTTTTAAGCTCCGAATCGACTGCGGCGCTGTTATATTCCTCTATTTTGGACGGGTCTACGCTTATATTTGAGAGCCGAAGCGGTGTGTACAGCACTCCGGCAGGTTTACAGTCCTCATAAGCTCCGCCCTTTTCGCATGCGGCAAAAAGATACAGCAGCATTTGAAGATTAAGTCCCCCTGCAAGCGTATTTTCGTTGATAAACTTTTTACTGCTCTTATAGTCCACAACCCGAAGATATTTCTCGCCGTTCACATCGCAGACGTCCGCACGGTCTATTATGCCGCCGAAAATAAGCTCCCGTCCCTCGCCGAAGCCTATTCTTACGGAATGAGATTCACGCAGGTTCAGCTCGAAAGCGTCGGGAACAAAATCGCTTGCCATAAGAGAATGCTGTGTGTGCAGGAATACGTCCCCAAGACGTTCCGTAAGCTTGTTGAAAAACAGCTCGAATCTCGGAGTTTTGCCGAAATCCCCTGCCATTTTCTCCTTGCGGTAAATATCCGCCTCAGATGTTATTTCTTTTTGAAGCTGATCGTAAGACATGGAAACAAACTCGGATTTTGACCTTGACCCGAGTATTTTCTGAAAGCAGCTGTGCGTAAGCTCGCCCGTAATTCTCCTGTCAAGCTCTATTTTTTCGGGAATTTGCAGTTTCAGCATATTTTCGCAGAAGTGCATGAAATGACATTTATTATACTTCTCCATTGCAGACGGCGACAAATACAGCGGTTCAAAGCTTTCAAGCTTCTCCATAACAGAACGGTCAATGCGGTATTCGGGAGTCCGCCCCGTTTTGCTGAGAGCCATCGTTATTTTTCGGCGGTATTCCTCGTCCGCAAGCAGAGCGGCGCGGATCGAAGCCGTTTCAGCGGTATTTTCCGCCCTGTCCTGCATATAATGATAGTACGCCGCTTTCTTTGTAACGGCATAAAAATCGGGCGTGAGACTGCTTTCCGTTATCAGCATATTACTGCCGAACATCTCACGTATCTGCTCAATAATACGTGACGGATACTTAGCCTGTCCCGAAAGGTCGGACAAAGGATAGCTCAGATACAGCTTCTCAGACGCCGTAGACAGCGCCTTATATGCAATAAGACGTTCCGAAGCTATAAGGTCGGTCAGCGGACGGGCAATGTCAAGACCGTGCTTTGAAAGGGTCTGCTTGTCACCCTCCGTAAAAAGACCGTGAAGATTCACCTGATTCGGAAAATCACCCTCAGCCGCCCCCATAACGAAAATGACCCTCGGCGAACTCAGTCGCGCTGTTCTTGCCGACGCCGCCGTAACAGCGTCAAGGGTTCTCGGGGGAACGGAATAGCTTATCTGCCCTATCATGGAACGCAGAATATCCGCAAGCTCACGGAATTTCAGCGGCTCGTCGCCCAGAGTATCGGCAGCTCCGTCAAGTATATCCATGAGACAGCCCCAAAGTCGTTTAAGCTCCGCCGCTTCGTTGTCGTGGTCTGTTTTTATGAGCCTGTTCATGAGTTTGCCGAGGTTTCGTTCGGCATTGCTTTCTGTAAGGTATTTGTACAGCAGACCGCAGAAATACTCGGCTGAATTTTCCTTGACAAGCTTTTTCCTGAGCTTCAAAAGAGGAACAACGGTACGGCTTCTCAGTTCCTCTATCAATTCAAGCGAATCGTCCTCGGCTGTAAACGGTTCCGCCCACATATCGCCGTCAACGTCCCATTTGTAGCAATAGTTTTCAAGTAGCGAAACATCGGTAAGCTCGGCTTCAAGAAGTCCGCATTTAAGAAGTCTGAAAATCTGCTCGCTGCGCAATTTTTTAGCCGTCAGCAAATCGAGGAGCGACAGGAAAAACACCATTACCGCCGTATGACCCACAGGCTGCTCGATACTCATAAAATACGGAATATCATATCTTGCAAAGGCGGCTTTGAGTACGTCGGCGTAGTCCTCGATATTATTTGAAATAACGGCTATATCCCTGAATTTCAAGGTACTGTCGGCATAGACGAGCCTTCGCAGCTCGGCGCATACGTACTCGGCTTCTCCGTACATATCACGAGCTTCAAAAATACGGATATTATGCGGCTCGGGAGCGTTTTCGGGACAATTCGGCAGATTACGCATCGCCCTTTCGCTGAGATATTTCAAGTCGTCATATCGGAAACGGCGGCTTTCTTCAAGCTTCGTAAGCTTGACGGAAACGTTCAGCTCACGGCATAGCTCCGAAAGCTGTCTGTAAGTCGAGTTCACAGTCTCAAAAAGCGTAAATTCCCCTGCATTGACATCATCGGTACGCAGGGTAATGATCGTATTTTCAGCCGAAGAAAAAATCACTTTCAGCATATCTATCTGATCGGCGGTAAAACTTTCAAATTCGTCAAGGAAAACTGTTTTCCCCTTGAAAAAACGCTGCATATTTGCAATTTTAGCCGCTTCACGTATATTTTCAAGGTGTTCCTTGAACCCATATTGTTCCATAAGAAATTCATATTCGTAAAAAATATTGGCAATATCCGTAACCTTATCATGAAGCCTGCTGTCGAGAAGCTCCGATTTCAGCATCAGTCGCTGCGGCGAAATTCCAGCCTTTTTCATATCGCTGATAAGCTTCAGAGCGTCCTCCGCAAATCCCGTATATGCGCTGCTTTTGGCGAAAAATTTTAGCTGCTCGGGATTTTTCCTTGCGCCGTCCACCGCACGGTATATCAGTATAAGTCGAGCCATATCGTCCGCATATTCGCCTTTTCTGTCCGGCTCGCCATAAAGCTGGAAAAGCTGACGCGCAAGACTGCTGAACGTAAGGGAAAAAAGGCTGTTAAATTCTTTCGCCCCGATATAAAAGTACAATTTTTTATCAAACTCTGTGGAATACTGCTCGGGAACAAGAACTATCCGTTCTTTGTCGGCGCATTCCTTTATCCTTTTGAACATTTCGGTGGTTTTACCCTTACCCGATACTCCTGTAATAAACTCCGTCATAAAAGCTCCTTCATTAGAGCCTGTTCAGAATCTCCTCACGCACGTCTTTTCGGCAAATTTTGCCGAATCCTGCGTCAAAAATCCTTGCCATACACAAAGTATGCCTGCGAATTTTTTCCTTGCCTTCGACAAAATTATGCTCGAAAATCCGCACACTCAAAGATACTGAACAGGCTCTTAAAAAATCAACGCCGCATAAGCTGTGCGGCGCTGATATATTCATAAATATTATTCGATTATTTTAGGATAGCCGTTCAGACCGTTTTTCGCTATGATAGACGGGAACTTATCCTTGCTGTAATGCGAATATCCTCCGATAGCATAGTCCCACTCGCTGACCATGCCGCAGTGTCCCGAATATATTACGGGCGTTTCCTGCTCATTAAACAGCCATACGCTGTACTTTTTAAACAAGCCGACATCGAGCTGTTCCGCCAACAACGTATCATAGGCGGCAATTCCCACAAAATATCTGCGTTCCTCCAAATACGAACAGAAAGCGTCCGCATTTTCTGAAAGCTGTGCAGCTCCCACGCCGTAATCCGAAATATCGGACTTATTGAACCAATAATACACAGGGTATTCAAGCTTGACCGTACTGAGCATATTGTAAAGCTTTTCGGCGTTTTGGCTTGCCGTATCCGAGGAAGTCTCCACGGCAAGATAAACGATTCCGCAGTCGATACCCTCCGCATGCGCCGCGTCTATATTCGCCTTTACAGCGTCAAGCTCCTGAACGGAATCGACCTCAAGCATAGCGTATTGGTATTTGTCCTTATCAAACTTATCCCAATCATATGTTACTGACGTATCTTCAATAATATATCCTCTCGGGATCGTTGTCGCAGTTGTCGAAGTTGTCGATGCCGTAGTAGTTTGCTGCGTTGTCTGAGTATCGGTAACAACAGGCTGCGTCACAACAGGAGTCGTAGTAACGGGAAGTCGTCCGTCCTTTGGATTTACGCCTATAATTGAGGGATAATCCTTGTAGCAGTAATCCTTATCGACCGCAGTCGGTACTCCGGGAGCAGTTCCTGAACCCGTATACTGCCACATTCCGTACTCGCCCTTATACCAGCTTACGGAACTGCCATATTCGGCGACCCATACGTCATATTTAGACAAAACGTGCTTGTATATGCTGTTTTCAAGATAGCTTCCGCTGCCGTAAACGCCTACATAGTAGCCGTTTTCCTCCATAATTGTACAAAACGCGTCCACCATAGCCGAAAGCTCCGCAACGGACAGATTTTTCAAAGCCCATTCGTACTCAAAGTCGTAATAAATGGGATATGTAAAGCTGTAGCCCTTTATGACTTCAAGACACGCCTGCGCTTCGAGCTTTGCGTCCTCGACCGACTTAGCATAGCTGAACCAGTATATTCCGACGTCCATTCCTGCCGCCTGCGCATTCTGCATATTCTTATGGAAGTAAGGATCGACCTGATCGGAAAATTTTCCGTAACCTGCCTGAATAATTGCGTAATCGACCTCACCGCTTGCTTTGGCAGTCTGCCAGTCAACATCGAGCTGATACTTAGCGACGTCTATTCCGTTAAGGCACAATGCCGTAGCTGTAGTAACAGGCGCGGTACTTACGGCAGACGAAGAAGAAGTCGGTGTTGTTACGGGAGCTGTGATAGGCGCTGAGGTAATTGGTGTGGTCGGTATTGCCGTAGTTACCGGCTTCTCCGATGTAGTAAGCTCCGTTGACGTTGTTAAAACTGTTGCCGATGTGGTCTTTTTCGTTGCAGTAGTGGAAGCAGTCGTTGTCTTTTTTGTTGAAACAGTTGTCGTTGTAACAGTTGTCGTTGCAGATGTTGTGGCTGCCGTTGTTGTGGGAACGATGCCGTAGTATGCGTTATAAATGTCAAACACGTTGAAAGGCTTTTCCGTCACCGAATCAGGGTCTTTACTTTTTTCCGAAAATGTGTTATCATATGTATAGTCTTTTTCGACTGCGCTGCACGGGACAGACGAGATCGAAAGAAGTCCGAGACTGACAGACAACACGGCTGACGTTATTCTTCTGACTAAACTCATTGGTTATCATCTCCTTAAAATGTCGTGGACGTACTTCTTACTCAATAGACCTCACTATACCATTAATAGACCGAATCTACTTCAGCCTACTTTAATTGTATCATAATTATTACAGAATTGCAACAATTTTACTACAAATTGAGAAAGTCTGCCGTAATTTCGTCAAACTATACTAAATACGTTCCCGATATTTGTACAAAATCACGAATTTTTACAGAGGTGAAAAATGAAAGAATTTAATATCACACAAAATGACAGCGGTCAGAGAATAGATAAATTCCTGCAAAAGGCTATGCCCGAGCTTCCCAAAAGTATGATGTACCGACTTATCCGCAAAAAAGACATAAAAATAAACGGCAAACGCTGTGAAATTTCCGCAAAACTTGCCGAGGGGGATATTGTCCGTGTGTACGTCAAGGACGATGTTTCAGCTCCTAAACGGCACGACATGAGCTTTATCAATGCCGATACGGAGCTGAACGTGATCTATGAGGACGACAACATTATTATCGTGTTCAAGCCTGTGGGACTTGACTCGCACAGCAACGGCGAAAATAACCCCGATACTCTGATAAACCGAATAAAGCTTTATCTTTACCGTAAGGGGGAATATGCTCCCGATACCGAGAATACTTTCTCCCCTGCTCTTTGCAGCAGGCTTGACAGGAATACTTCGGGACTTGTGACTGCGGCAAAAAATTCGGCTTCGCTTCGAGAACTGAACGATGGCATAAAGTCGGGCTGCATACATAAAATTTACCGCTGTGTCGTTATCGGAAAGCCTGCAAAGTCTGAGGACATACTCACCGCCTACCATTTCAGGGACGAGGGCAGAAATATGGTGCGTATAAGCAGCGAACCGAAAGAAGGATTCAGACAGATACGCACGGGCTACAGACTTTTAGCCGAAAAATCGGGACTTTCGCTGCTTGAAATACGTCTTTATACGGGACGTACTCACCAGATACGGGCGCACCTTGCGCATATCGGGCTGCCTATCCTCGGGGACGGAAAATACGGAAATATCGCCGCAAACAAACGCTTCGGCATTTTCCGTCAGCAGCTTTGCGCATACGAGCTGGAATTTGATTTTCCCGAAAGCTCGCCGCTGAGATACCTATGCAATATCCACCCAAAGTCCCCCGAAAATTTATTTTCTATAACTTGACTTTTTCACATTAAAGTAGTATAATAGACCTAAACAGGACTAACGAAAAGGAAGTAATACTCATGAAAATTTTAGTAGTCGGACTGGGTCTTATCGGAGGCTCTATCTGCAAAGCTTTGAAAAAATATACCTCCCATTTGGTCACAGGCTGCGATCTGAACCACGATATTGAATTTTCAGCCCTGAGAGATGTCGCTATCGACAAGGAATTTGACGGCAGCTTCAGCGGATTCGATTTAGTCATAGTCTCGCTTTTTCCCGACGCTGCGGAACGCTATCTTCGGGAAAATATCGGTAAATTCGATAAAAATACCCTTATCACCGATGTTTGCGGCATTAAGGGCAGTTTCTCCCTGAGAGTAAAAAAAATGGCTGAGGACTGCGGACTTCGTTATGTCGGCATACACCCTATGGCAGGAAAGGAGTTCGGCGGCTATCACAACAGCAGCGCAGATCTGTTTCAAAAAGCAAACTTTATAATCGCGCCTTTTGAAAACAGTAGAACCGAAGATATTGATCTGCTGACGAATCTTGCAAAAGAGATCGGCGCAGGAAAAATCGTGGTAACTACCCCCGAAAACCACGACAAAATGATAGCGTACACCTCACAGCTTGCTCATATCGTGTCCTCCGCTTACGTAAAAAGTCCCGAGCTTGACTTGGAATGCGGTTTCAGCGGTGGCAGTTTTCAGGATATGACAAGAATTGCCACCATGAACGAAAAAATGTGGACCGATCTGTTTATGCAGAACAGAGAAAATCTGATGTACGAGCTTGAAATTCTCATTGAAAATCTGACGAAATATAATACGGCTCTTAAAAATGCCGACAGCGAAGAAATGCTTCGGCTTATTGCCGAGGGCAGACAGCTTAAAGAAGAAAACCTCCGCCACCGTCAGGGACAGCCGAATTAACGCAATAAATCCCCTTTGTCGCCATAACAAAGGGGATTTTTACTTATAATAAAAATCTTACATAAACATGGTGCTGATATTATGCTCACGGGCGTAGCGTTCCGCCTTTTTGCGGTTGACTTGCTTCAAAATACGCAGAATAAGCTTCTGACCTTTTTTTACCGTTGTCTGATTGTAGTCAACGCCCTCGAACTCGGCGATTTTAACGTTATAAATATTCTCGCAGCCGCAGAATGCGTCGTCGCGGACATCCTTTGTCTGAACGCTGATACGAACGTCCGAAAGCTTGGTACAGCCGTAAAATGCCCAACTGCCCACAGTTTTTACAGACGAGGGGATCGTGATCTCCTCCAGCGACCTGCACCACGAAAATGCGCTTTCGCCGATACTTGTTACCGAATCTGCAATAACGATCTTCTTTAAGCCGTAGCATTCGGAAAACGCCGCATTTCCGATAGCTTCCACAGAATGAGAAATAATTACCCGATTAAGATTGCGGCAGGCAAAAAAGCTTAGATCGTTTATCCTTTTTATTTGTCCCGGGAAAATCAGCTTGCGTATGGAGCTGCACCTGCCAAAAGCTCCCTTGCCGATATTTTTAAGAGAATTAGGGAGATCAAGCTCTTTAAGCCGCTGACATTTCAGGAAAGCGTTTTCGCCGATAGACTCCAAATTCCTCGAAAAAACAATTTCTTCCAAATTAACGCAGTGGGCAAAAGCAAAGCGGTCAACAGTCTTGACGCTGTCGGACATAATAATCGTTTTTGCTGATTTATTGCCTCTGAATGCGTATTTTCCTATAGAAGTTATCGTATCGGGGATATGTATTACTTCGTTAGTGCCAATATATTTTATAAGCAAAGTTCCGTTTTTACCAAGAGCCATATTGTTCACATCGTCGATTTCAACAGTTTCGACTTGCTCGATGTCCTTGTCACTGTATAATTCGTTGATTTTTTCACGGGACATTGCCTTTGTTGTCGTTTTTTTCACCGCTTCGGGTTCGGATTTCTTTGGCTGAGCAGTCTCGTAAACCTCTCTGAACTCCTCACGCGAAAGAACGATCTCGGGCATTTCTTTTTTCTTTTCTTTTGCAGGCTTTGGAGCGTCTGAGATCACCTGAACATTGTTCGGCTTTTTGGGGGCGATCTTCTCCGACTTTGCTGTTTCTTGCGCAGCCGAAAGAGAACTCTTTTCAACGCCGTCCGACGATTTTTTTACATTTATTTCTTCAATAAAAATTGTTTTCGGCTTCTCCTCCGCTTTTTTCTCAAATTTGGGAGCTTCTTTCGGCTTCTCCTCAGCCTTTTTCTCAAATTTGGGAGCTTCTTTCGGCTTTTCCTCTGCCTTTTTCTCGGGCTTTGTGGACTCCTTGGGCTTCTCCTCTGCTTTCTTCTCAGGCTTCGGGGACTCCTTGGGCTTATCCTCTGCCTTTTTCTCGGGTTTGGGAGTTTCCTTTGGCTTTTCCTCCGCTTTCTTCTCGGACTTCGGGGACTCCTTGGGCTTTTCCTCCGTCCTTTTCTCGGGCTTTGGGGACTCCTTCGGCTTCTCCTCTGCCTTTTTCTCGGACTTCGGGGACTCCTTGGGCTTCTCCTCTGCCTTTTCAGCAAATTTTTTTACATCAGCGTTTTCAAGCGCAGAAGAAATTTTTATATCCTTTTCCTCAGCAGCAAAATTCTCTTTAGAGGCTTTGCGAACTCTTACTATCTTAGTTACTTTCATGTATATGCACCTCTTAGGGGATAAATTTTAAGAAAAAATGAATACATCAATTAAATTATAGCATAGTTCTAAGCAAAATGCAAGAAAACATTTTACTTTTCGATTATTTTTGTAGGAAATTACCAATAAATGAATTATATTTGTACAAATTACCCAAACATAATTATGCAAAATATTTGCAAAATAATTGCAAAAGTTATTGACTTTACGAAAACCAAAATGTATAATGAACTTGCAGGCTTGCGAAAGGAAAGATGTAATGAAAAAATTAATTGCTTTAATATTATCAGTGGCAGCTCTGACGTCATGCTCAGACGTCGGAAAGCTCCCGAGATCCGATGATAACTCTGCCAACGATATATCCTCGGCAGCTCAGACCGAGGAGCTTTCAGCCGCTTCAAACGGCTACAAAGCCATAGAAATAGAACTTCCGATAGACTATGGGTACATAAGCAGATTTATCACTTTGCCCGACTCGGACAAATTCTATTTGCAGCGCAATTGGTGCAGCAACCAAGAATGCCCCGATCCAAATTCGCCCACAGGTATGATAGAAGTCCCGAATACTTTTGAAAGCTTCGACGAATTCAAAGACCTTACTTTTAAACAGCCCGATGAGTTTTACAGCGCAGACTACGCCAACAGCGATATACTTTTCAACACCGACGGCTCTTTTATAACGCTGATCGTCATGGAGGATCATGGAGGAATGAAGCTCCCCGATGAATATGACGAATCCTTTGATTACACTACATATAACTCGAACTGCACGTATTCATTCAAGCTTGTCAAATACAGCAGCAACTGCGAAGTTCTCTGGGAAACTGATTTTGAACCTACCGACGACTTCTATGGAAACTCGGGAGATACGGTATATTTAGCTTACCAATCTACAATAGCTGACGGAGACAGTATACTTCTTTCCACCGAGTTCGGAAAGGTTTTCAGAATTTCGCAAAACGGCGAGGTCTCTCAGGTCTTTGCCCTTGAAGGCGATCCTTATGAAATTTCTGCTCCTTCTCTTATGCGCGACCGTGACGGAAAGCTTGTTTTATGTATCCACGATGAGGAGACAGATGAAAACGGCTACGTAAAACAATGTATGTATCTCTGCTATTTCGGCGAAGACGGTTATGTCGGAGAACCGTTCGCAAATTTCTCCAACGATAACGAGCCTTTCGGTATTACTCCCGGAAGCGGCGAATACAGATTCTACGTATCTCATACCGACGGTCTGTACGGAATTACCGACGCAGGGGAAGAAAAGCTTATTATCGACTATGAGGACATCAGCCTTGAAAGCGGTCCGACAATTTCATTAGGCGATAACGTCTTTCTTACTGCAGTTGACGACAATGATTCTGCAAATACACATCTTTACAAAATAGTCCCCAGAGAGCCGGGAGAAACCGACGAGCGCATCGAAATATCCATTGCCAATCCGTACAATTACATTCCGAGGGAGCTTATCAACGACTTCAATAAATCTCAGGACTCCTACAAGATCAAAACAGTGGAATTCGAACAGTCCGATGAAGAACTCGGTCAAGGCTCGCTCAATAATAACGCGCTTAATATGGCGCTGATACAAGGAGAAGCCCCCGACATCATTTACGGTCTTGATTTTGCGACATATCAGAATTATCAGCATAAGGGAGTTTTCACCGACCTCTATCCGCTTATGGAAAACGACCCGAAAATCAATAAGTCTACTATTTTGCCGAATTTCTTAAAAGCTATGGAAACATCCGACGGCTCGCTTTATGCGCTTTCCGATTCATTCGGGGTTAAAACAATGGTAACCAAAACAAAGGTTTTCAGCAAAGAAAACTGGACGTTTGACGAAATGGCAGAGCTATACGAAAATCCGCCCGTAAACGCTGTCCACAGGTACGACGGCTACAACAAGGAAGAAATGTTCAACAGTCTGTCATATTGCTTTGACGACCTTATCGACTACAAAACGGCGACCTGCAATTTCCAATCGGAGGAATTTATAAAGCTCCTTGAATTCTGCAATCGTTTCGTTGACGTAGTTCCAATGCCCGATAAGTTCTCAGACGGTCCAGAAGCTAATCAGAATTACTGGACTGACCGCTTTACATGGCTCAGAGATGACGCGATCCTTAATGAAACAATAGTTCCGCTCGGATATTCGCTATGCAAGTATTTGCAGGGCGGCGGCGAGGAACTGACTTTCGTCGGCTACCCCTCGTCCAACGGCAAGGGCGGCAGATTGTCGGTAGAAACGCTTGTCAGCATTACCGAAAACTGCAAATGCAAGGAGGGCGCATGGGCGTTCATCAGCTATTATATAGAGCAATCAATTCGTTCAGGTCCCTACAACGGTGAATCGTATGGAGGAATGCCGATACTTTCCGAAAGCTTTGAAAAGCTGATGGACAGCGAAATGACCGCCAATCACACGGCAAGCGGAATGGAGATACCGAATATTACGCAGGCAGACAGAGATATGCTTGCAAATTACATAAAGTCCTGCGATACGCTGGGTACGCTGCTCGACGAGGATATACAAAACGTATGCTCGGAAGAAACCGCTCTGTATTTCGCAGGGCAGCAGACTGCCGAAACGACAGCCGAGCATATTCAGAACAGAGTGTCTATCATAATAAGCGAAAAAAGCTGACAGGCACGCCTATATTGCAAAAAAATCGGGTGAAATAATTCACCCGATAATTTTTTTATATTTATTTTCTGTTTTTGAGAAGAGCTTCTATTTTAGCATGGGGGTCAAGTATCTTACTGATAGATACGTCGTGGTTGATAGCTTCAATAAAGTACGCAATGTACTTTGAAACATCGACCTCGTGGAACCACGGACGGCTCAGCAGCTCGGGAGAACGGTAAGTGAGGTTAGTTCCGAGAACTCCGCTGATAACGCCTTCCTCATAAGCTTTATCGAACTTTTCGAGACCGTTGGTGAAAATTGCATATGTCGCATAGGTGAAAATTCTGTCCGCTTTCTTTTTCTTGAGGTTATAAGCAAGGTCGAGCATTGATTCACCCGAGGAAATAATATCGTCCGCAACGAAAATATCCTTGCCCTCAACGGGATTTCCGAGATATTCGTGAGCAACTATGGGATTTCTGCCGTTTACGATAGTCGAGTAATCGCGGCGTTTGTAGAACATTCCCATATCAACGCCAAGGACAGACGCGTAGTACATATTTCTGTTGAGCGCGCCCTCGTCGGGGGAAACAACCATGAACTTGTCCTTTGTAAGCTCGATGTCCTTTACGTCACGGAGAAGGCATTTAAGTACCTGATATGTGGGCATTACGTTATCGAAGCCCATAAGCGGGATAGCGTTCTGAACTCTCGGGTCGTGAGCGTCAAACGTTACGATATTTGAAACTCCCATTGCCTCCAATTCCTGCAAAGCGCATGCGCAGTCAAGGGATTCACGGTAGCTTCTGCGGTGCTGTCTGCCGCCGTAGAGAATGGGCATGATCACGTTTACACGGTGAGCCTTTCCCGACGCAGCCTGTATTATACGTTTCAGATCCTGAAAATGGTCGTCGGGGGACATGGCGTTCTCCATGCCGAAGTAGTCGTATTTTACATTGTAGTTTCCGACGTCAACGATAATGAAAAGATCCTTGCCGCGGACTGTCGATTTGATAAGACCCTTACCGTCGCCCGAGGAGAATCGGGGACATTCAGCCTCGATAAGGAAGCTGTCGGTGTCGTAGCCTGCAAGTCTTGACCAGTCAACGAGATAATCGTTGATCTTAGCGCCAAGCTCCGTGATGCTGTTCATTGCGATGATTCCGATGGGCGCAGCGGAAATTTCGCTGCTGAAAAGATTTCCTCCGAATGCGGACATATTTTTGACTCCTTATTTTTATTTAAATTCATTTTATGAATTAAAAGCTCATTTACAGAAATTTTCGATATAATTTTCAATATCGTTTTCAATGATCTTTTTTGCGGCGTCTGCGTGGTCAACCTCGTTGACTACCGTTGTTTTGCTTTCAAGCTCCTTGTAAACCGTGAAAAAATGTCTCATTTCATCGAAAATATGCTTTGGGAGCTGCTCTATATCCATGTACATGTTGTAATTCGGGTCGTCTACTGGGACGGCTATTATCTTATTATCCTCATGGTCGTTGTCCATCATGCGGATAACGCCGATAGGATAGCATTTTACAAGCGTCAGCGGCATAAGCTTTTCCGAACACAGCACAAGCACGTCCAGAGGGTCGTTATCGTCGGAGTAGGTTCTCGGGATAAAACCGTAATTTGCGGGATAGTGAGTTGACGTATGGAGTATTCTGTCCATTTTTATAAAGCCTGTCTCTTTGTCCAGCTCGTATTTTATCTTGCTGCCCTTGCCTATTTCGATAACGGCGAAGAACTGATCGGGACTTATTCGTTTCGGGCTTATATCGTGCCATATATTCTTCATGAAATCGCTCTCCCTTGTTTATACTGATCGAAACTCGCTCTTTACGGGCGAAAGCTTGTCCGCACAGCGATGACAGATCAGTATCAACCGAATAAAAAATTCTTATAATAATAGTATAGCATATTTTCACGGTTTGTCAATATTAACAATGAACCTTTGTTGATTTTCGTCTATATGACGAATTTTTTTGAAATTAACCGCGGATTTTTTGGATTTTACGGCAATTGGACTCAAAAGCGCAAAAATTTAGCGATTTAGAAAAGCCAATCGGTTAAATAAATTAAAAATACAAAAACTATTGATTTTTCTTTTGAATTGTTGTATAATGTTAATAGATGTTAGTGGTACGTGATTTTGTGTGTATAATTGTTTTAAAAATTTACTCGCCGACTGTTTGTAACAGCGACGAATTTAAACGGAACTCCGTCATAGTTTTTGATATGACTACAGGCAACCTCGCATGTTTTGGAGATTGCCTACACGGGATGGTGATTTGATCAATGAATAAAAAAATAGCTGTTATCGTTGCTGGCATAGATGAAACTTATCAGAGCAGTATACTTAAAGGAATACAGTCGTCGGCTTCAAAATTAGGTCTTAATTGCTTTATATTCGCCTCTTTCACGGGAGTAATGGATAATAAAAGCCATGATTTCGGTGAAATGAATATTTTTAAGCTGCCTGATTTCAAAGCCTTCGACGGTGCGATACTGCTTACGAATACGATCGACTATCAGCCTGCTGTTTCCGATATTCTCAAACGTATTATTTCCGCAGGCATACCTGCGGTAAGCATAGATAACGATGTACCGGGACTTTTTCATATAGGTATAGATAACTGCTCCGCCATGAGAGAAATAACGGAGCATTTTATAAAAGTTCACGGTTTCAGCAGATTTAATTATATTTCCGGCCCTGCCGATAATCCCGAAAGCGCAGACCGTCTTGGCGCGTTTTTGAAGGTTCTCGAAGAAAACGGGCTGACTATCGAGGATGACCGTATTTTTTACGGGGATTTCCGAGGAGCTTCGGGCAAAGCGGCTGTCGAGTATTTTCTGCACAGCGGCGACCCTCTGCCGCAAGCTATCATCTGCGCAAACGATGTTATGGCTGCCGCCGCCGTAAACAGTCTGCATGAAGCAGGCTACCTGATACCAAAGGAAATAGCTGTGTCGGGATTTGACAACGTTTTCAGCAATCATAATCTGAGGGTAGAGCTTACGTCCGTAGACCGCCCTTTGCTGCAATCGGGACGGCTTGCCTGTAGAATGCTTTTCAATAAATTCAACGATACCCCTCAGTCGTCAAGCATAATTCTGAATATGTCTCCTCGATTTACCGAAAGCTGCGGCTGCAAGGACAGCGCAATTCAAGACGCAGCGGAATACAAAGAGCTGAATATCGCCAATTACAGCCGCATTGAAACAATGAACCACTATATGTCCGTTTTTAACCGTCTTTCATGCGAGCTTAACGGCGCGGATAATTTTGACGATTATATCCTTTCAATGAAGAATTTTATAAAATTCATGGATCCCGAGGAATTTTATTTCTGTCTCAACGAGAACTGGGATTCCCAGTTTATCGAGGATAACGGCAATATCCGCAAAAAGGAGGATATTCCCACTTCTTATACCGAAAATGTAAGTATTCCTATTGCCTACTGTAAAGGGGAGTTTTTTGACGATGTAAAAACAAGCGTCGGAGAACTTATCCCGAAGCTCCCCGATAATCAGGACGGCGAGAAATTTTATTATTTTCTGCCGCTTCATTTCGGCGAACGATGTCTCGGCTATATGGCGACAAATAACTGCCGTGTGTCGCTTCATAACGCCATGTTTCAGTCGTGGTGCATTACGGTAAACAACTCCCTTGAAAATATCCGCAAGCGGAACGCCCTCGATTACGCTGTGAAAAAACTCGGCAATCTCTACGCGCAGGATACGTTTTCGGGCATTTACAACCGCAACGGATTCGTTCTCGCAACTACGGAGATCTTTAAAAGCTGCGCCGAAGACTCCCGAAAAATCATGCTCATGTTTATTGACCTTGACGGCTTGAAAGGAATAAACGATACGTTCGGTCACGCTGTCGGCGACGAGGCTATCCGCGCGGTAGCCGATGTACTTACCCGTTCATGTACGGAAGGAGAGATATTCTGCCGTTTCGGCGGAGACGAGTTTATAGTTTTTGCCGCTGATTTTTCCGATGAGGACGCAAAACAGCTTACCGCAAAGATACAGGAAAATATTCTTTGGTACAATAATGCGTCAGATAACGGATACGAGCTTTCCGCTTCCACGGGTTACGTTATTGCCGTTCCTAAAATGGGCGAGGATCTTTTCAGATTCGTTACCGAGGCGGATAAGGTAATGTACGAGACAAAGCGTAAGAAGAAAAAGTCAAAGCATCTCAGAGGATAGTATATAGGGAATCACTGATTAAATCCGATGTACAGATCACGGAAAATATGCAAGCAAAATGTGCATCGATCCGTCAGGCGGAATTTGATCAGTGATTCTTAGTATTACAAGGAGGAAGAAACATGATCTACAGAAGCTTTCAGGACATTAAGCTGTCGGGGCTTGGTCTCGGAATGATGAGACTGCCTGTAATTGACGGCAACGATTCGCAGATCGACGAAGCAAAGGCTGCCGAAATGATCGACCTCGCCATGAAAAGCGGCATCAATTACTATGATACCGCATGGGGCTATCACAACGGCAATTCGGAACTTACAGCAGGCAGATTCCTTTCAAAATATCCGAGGGAAAGCTACTACCTTGCTTCAAAATTCCCGGGCTATGACAACTCGAATATGCCGAAAGTCAGGGAGATTTTCGAGAAGCAGCTTGAAAAATGCCAAACGCCTTATTTTGATTTTTACTTATTCCACAACGTATACGAGGGAAACATTGACGACTATCTGAACCCCGATTTCGGCATCCTTGACTACCTTCTCGAACAGAAAAGGAACGGCAGAATACGTCACCTCGGATTTTCAGCGCACGGCGATCTGAACGTGATACAGCGTTTTCTTGACGCTTACGGCGAACATATGGAATTTTGTCAGCTTCAGGTAAATTACATGGATTGGCATTTCCAGAACGCTCAGGCAAAGGTGGAGCTTATCCAGAAGCATAATATCCCCGTCTGGGTCATGGAGCCTGTCCGCGGCGGAAAGCTTGCCGACGCTACCGACAAAATCAAAAGCATTATGAGATCAATGCGTCCCGATGAAAGCGTTCCTGCATGGGCGTTCAGATTTTTACAGGCGATACCGGGCGTAACAATGGTACTGTCGGGAATGTCCAATATGGAGCAGCTAAAAGAAAATATCGAAATATGGAGCGAGGATAAACCGCTGAACAAAGACGAATTCAAGCGTATAGTCGCGCTTGCCGACGAGGAAACAAAGAAAGGCGGTCTCCCATGTACGGCTTGCCATTACTGTACGAGCCATTGTCCGCAGGAGCTGCCTATCCCCGATCTTATCGCGCTTTACAACGAACATAAAATAACAGGCGGCGGATTTCTTGCGCCTATGGCAGTCGGAAGCATGTCCGAAAATCAGCGTCCGTCAAACTGTATAGGCTGCCGAAGCTGCGAACAGGTCTGTCCGCAGCAGATAATAATTTCGGAAATGATGAAGGAATTTTCCAAAATGATAGGAATGTGATTATAATAGAATTTGATTATAAATAAGGAGGATTTTTTATGTCAACGATCGCTAAAACTATGTCGAAGCCTCGACTTTCCGTAAAAGCGCAGACCCTTGCGGCTATCCTTGCCGTCATAGGAGCGGTTGCCGTTCCGCAGCTTTTCCACGCTATGGGAGCGGTATCGGGTCTTGGCACATCTTTGGGCGAGACATTTCTGCCCATGCACCTGCCGATCATTCTTGTGGGACTTATTGCAGGTCCGTATGCAGGAGCGATCTCGGGACTTCTCGGACCTCTCGCAAGCCATCTTATGACAGGTATGCCCGGCTCGGCTATGCTTCCGATCATGATGATCGAGCTTTGCGCATACGGAGCTTTAGCCGGACTTCTCGGAAACGTAAAAATGCCGAACATAGCAAAGGTTCTGTTAGCTCAGATAGGCGGACGTGCAGTTCGTGCCGCTGCCGTTCTCATAGCGGTCTACGCTTTCGGAAACGAAAGCATTAAAGTCGCATCTATATGGAATTCCGTTATTATCGGAGTTCCGGGACTTGTTCTGCAATGGAGCTTACTGCCGCTTCTTATGTACAGAATAGAAAATCTGAAAAAGAATGAGCAGTGATCTTGAAAAAGCCGCCGAACTGCTTAAAACAGGACGTTACACCTTTGCAGCGGTCAGCGGAGAAAAGGAGATAACAAGCGTTCACAGAGGCGTAAAACCGCTTCTGGAGCTGCTTGACGGCGGAGAAAAACTGCAAGGCTTCTCCGCTGCGGATAAGGTCATAGGCAAAGCAGCCGCCTTTATTTATGTACTTCTAAAGCCCGATGAGGTCTATGCAGGAGTTATCAGCAGACCTGCTCTTGAAACGCTTGAAAAATACGGCATCAGGACAAGCTTCGGAACTCTTGCCGAAGCGATACGCAATCGCCAAAACACGGGCTTCTGCCCTATGGAAACGGCAGTAAAAAACGCAAACTCTCCCGACGACGCGCTTACGCTGATCCGTAAAACTCTTGCGGAAATTTCAAACCCAAATAATAAATAAATTCAACAGGCTCTCAAAAAAATATCCCGCCAACTCTGCGTAGGAACACAGTTTTGACGGGATATTTTTATAAGCTTTTAATTATTTTTATGCAAGTACAAAGCCGCCGACTTTTTCGTCAACAACATAGTAAACCATGTTATCCTCGGGTTTAACATAGAGATTTACGGTCTTGGGAGACTTTACGCCTGCATCAGACTTAGCTCTCTCGATAAGGTCTGCGTAGGAAAGCTCTGCGCCCTGATACTGAATAAAGAGATTTGTCTGTGAAGCAGCCTTTGAAGTAGTTTTCTTTGCAGCAGTCGTTTTCTTTGCAGCAGACTTTCTGCCGGGAGTCTTTTTCTCTGCTGCTTTCTTTACAGTTTCCTTAACGGGAGCTGTCTCTACGGCAGCTTCGGTTACTTCCTCAACGGGAGCAGCCTCAACAGCCTTTACTTCTTCTTTTACCTCTGCCGCCTTAACGGTTCTTGCTTTTCTTGCCATTATAGTTTCCTCCGTAAATTACTTGTTTACTGCGCTTTTAAGTGTCTGACCCGCCTTGAATGCAGGAGCCTTCGATGCAGGAGCGATCATCTTCTCCTTAGTCTGGGGATTGATGACCTGCTTTTCCTTTCTGTCGCGAACCTCAAACGTTCCGAATCCTACGATCGAAACCTTATCGCCTTCTACAAGAGCTTCTGTGATAGCCGATACTATCGCATTAACAGCAGCCTCGGCATCCTTTTTGGTTGAATCTGTCTTTTCAGCAACTGCGCTGATAAGTTCTGTTTTGGTCATTTCATATTTCCTCCAATCTTTTTTATAATTGCATTATATACCTATTATTGCGATTTGTCAAGCAATTTGCGAAAAAATGACATTTCGACCGATTCTACGCCAAATTTACAGTTCTTTTTATCGAAAACGACCATAGAAAAACCGCTATTTACCGTTGCCGCCCCGAGAGGTAGGTCATTTTGCAGGAAACACGGGACACCGTTTCTTTGGGATTGCGATGTTACTCTGCGGTAAGCTCGCCGTTATCGAAGTCGATCGTAATGGTATCCCCTGCGGAGATATTTCCGCCGAGCAGCCGCTTAGCCGCAAGAGTTTCAACCTTACGCTGGATAAATCTTCTCAGCGGTCTTGCTCCGAAATTCGGGTCGTAGCCGCAGTCTGCAATATAATTCTTGGCAGCTTCGGTAACATTTATACGTATGCGCTTATCGTCAAGTCTCTTTTGCAGATCGGCAAGCATAAGCTCCACGATCTTCATTATTTCTCCCTTTCCGAGAGGCTTATAGAAAATTATCTCGTCAAGCCTGTTCAGGAACTCGGGGCGGAACTGCTGTTTAAGCATTGCTTCGACCTTTTCACGAGCCTCTGATGTTATCTCTCCGTCCTCTCCTATACCCTCCAGTATATAAGGCGAACCGAGATTCGAGGTCAGTATTATAACAGTATTCTTAAAATCAACCGTTCGTCCCTGTGAATCGGTGATACGTCCGTCGTCAAGTATCTGGAGCAGTATATTGAAAACATCGGGGTGAGCCTTTTCTACCTCGTCAAAAAGCACAACGGAATACGGTTTCCTGCGCACCGCTTCGGTAAGCTGACCGCCCTCATCGTAGCCGACATATCCGGGAGGCGCTCCGATAAGTCTGCTTACGCTGAATTTCTCCATATATTCGCTCATATCAATTCGGACGATATTTCTTTCGTCGTCAAAAAGCGTTTCCGAAAGAGCTTTGGCAAGCTCGGTCTTTCCTACGCCTGTAGGTCCTAAAAACAGGAAAGAACCGATAGGTCTGTCGGGAGACTGTATTCCCGCGCGTGAACGTATAATAGCCTCGCTGACCTTTGTTACCGCTTCATCCTGCCCGATAACACGCTTATGAAGAATATCCTCCAGACCGAGTATCTTCTCTTTTTCGCCCTCCATAAGCTTGGAAACGGGAATACCCGTCCAGCGGCATACGATTTTTGCGATCTCGTCCTCGGTAACTCTGTCACGCAGCAGTCTGCCGTCCTCCATATCGTGTTCCGCCTGCGCTTCAAGCTCGGCAAGCTTATTTTTCAACTGCGGAAGTCTGCCGTACTTCAATTCAGCCGCCTTATTCAGGTCATACTCACGCTCCGCCTGATCTATCTGACCGCTGACCGCTTCTATCTCCTCACGAAGCTTCTGAACTGCCGAAATATCGTTCTTTTCATTCTCCCACTTGGCTTTCATTGCGTTGAACTGCTCACGAAGCTCTGAAAGCTCTTTTTGTATCTCATCAAGATGTTCCTTTGATATAGTGTCGCTTTCCTTTTTAAGAGCGGTCTCCTCTATTTCAAGACGGACGATCTTTCGTGATATTACGTCAAGCTCTGTAGGCATCGAGTCCATTTCGGTGCGTATCGTCGCGCATGCCTCGTCTATAAGGTCTATAGCCTTATCGGGAAGAAAACGGTCGCTTATATACCTATTGGACAGCACAGCCGCCGAAATAAGCGCATTATCGCTTATTTTAACGCCGTGGAAAACCTCGTATCTTTCTTTAAGTCCGCGAAGTATGGATATAGTGTCCTCAACGGTAGGCTCGTCCACCATAACGGGCTGGAAACGCCTTTCGAGAGCAGCGTCCTTTTCAATGTACTTACGATATTCGTTAAGAGTTGTCGCGCCTATACAGTGAAGCTCTCCTCTTGCAAGCATCGGCTTCAAAAGATTTCCCGCGTCCATAGCTCCGTCGGTTTTTCCTGCGCCTACGATAGTATGCAGTTCGTCAATGAAAAGCAGTATCTGACCGTTGCTGTTCTTTATTTCATTAAGGACGGCTTTAAGACGTTCCTCAAATTCTCCCCGATATTTTGCGCCTGCGACCAAAGCTCCCATATCGAGCGAAAAGACCTTTCTGTCCTTTAAGCTGTCGGGAACGTCCCCTGCAACTATACGCAAAGCAAGTCCCTCGGCAATTGCGGTCTTACCTACGCCCGGTTCGCCGATAAGCACAGGATTATTCTTTGTTTTTCTTGACAGTATACGGATAACGTTTCGTATCTCGCTGTCTCTGCCGATAACGGGGTCAAGCTTGTTCTGCCGTGCAAGTCCCACAAGCTCCTGTCCGTATTTTGTAAGAACATCGTATGTCTCCTCGGGATTTTCGCCCGTGACGCGCGTATTTCCACGCACGGACATAAGAGCGGAAAGAAAGCTGTCACGTTCAATATTAAACGTTTTAAGTACCGCTGAAACGTCCCTGTCCTTGCTTTCTATCAAAGCAAGCATTATATGTTCAACAGAAACATACTCGTCTTTCATGTTTGCGGCAATATTTTCAGCCGTTGTCAAAGTCCTGTCACACTCTGCGGAAATGCCGATATTGCTGCTTCTGCCGCTTCCCGTTACCTTTGGAAGTCCGCCTATCCTCTTGTCCGTTTCTCTTTCGAGCATATCGGGGTCAATGTTCATTTTCTTGATAAGCTGCGGAATAAGTCCGTTTTCCTGCCCGAGAAGTCCGCCGAGAATATGGATAGGCTCGATAACGGAATTCGCTTGCATAACGGCGATACTCTGCGCCTTTCTTATAGCGTCTGCCGATTTCTGAGTTAATTTTTCTGCATTCATGATAAATTCCTCCTACTTGCAAAATCTTCTCATTTTTTTCTTTTACAGGAAAATCCTATATTTCATATTTTTCTCTGAAACTTTCGTACTCGTTTTTATATAGCACGCTCAGGGCTTCGATTGAATCGGTATCGGCAAAATAGAACTTGACCGCCTTTGTAAGCAAAGCGATATAATTTCCCAAAGCCTCGCCTTTCATATCGTCGCTCACATCTTTTGGGTTCAGAAAATACCTTACGCAGCCCGAATCGCTGACCGACCATATAAGTCGTCCGTCACCTCTGCCGCGGCTCAGCTCCACGCCCTTTTCGATACTCGCAAATAGCGCAAATCCCGCTGCAAAAAAATTTCTGAGTTCAACATTCTGAGTGCGTATATTTATTTTAAGTCTGCCCAGATAATCGCTCGGAATGCGTTCCAATTCGAGCCTGTAGCTGACTGTAGGACGATATTTGTATTCAAGCGCAGTTCTCAGCTTCATTACAGCCTCGGACTGCTGCTGACGGATACACGCGCTGTCCACCAATTCGGAAACTGCGTCGAATATCGTCCTCATACGCATTTCGGGCGTAATACATGAAAGCCGTTCCGCCAATATCTGATTTATGAGGTTTGAACGGTTCGTCCCAAGCCGATACGCCTCCTCGTCAACCGCCCTTATAACATTATCCGTCAGAACTATGCTGTAAACATTTTTGTTCAAATTTATCATCTCCCGTCTGTAGCTTCTTGCTTTATTTATATTATACAACGATTTAAATAACTCGTCAAGGAGTTTATATAAATTTTCACGCAAGTTTCACAAAGCAAAAAAATACACCTCAATGCGAGGTGTCGGTTTCGCTTCATACGGTTTAACCGTTTAGCACTGAGAAGCAAGCCGTAAATAATAAGTTAAAATAAGTTATTGAGAATAGAAAACATGAAAAAATCACAAATGAAAGGAATTAATTCAAAGAAGAAACAATTCCGTTTCTGCGGTAAGCAGTTGTTTAGCGATCAAAGCCAAGCACATGAGAGGGAAGGATGTTTGCCTTTGAATGCCAATATTCTCAATTGCTGATTCTATTATATTGCAAAACGAGACTTACTGCAATACACAAAAGTACACAAAACTTAACTTTTGTATATTTTACCCGATTTCAATCTGTTTTTAAACTTAACATTCAGTTAATTTGTTATCTCAAATATCCAATTAACTCTTATTTAATATAAAAGTGCTAAGAAAACACAGCTCCCCTCAAAACCCGATAGACAGCGGTTTGGAGGAGCGCATTATTTATTCAGTTCTATCCTCGTTCATTCTCTCTCTGATTTTTTTATTGACCTCATCAGCAGTTTTTTTGCCGTTATAATACTGGGAAAAGAAAGTAACTGCATAAACAAAAGCTATTGACAGGAGCATTAAGATAACGCCTGAAACGCTCGGCACGTACCATCCGAGAATATATCCCCCTGTCAATACAACAGCAGTTAAAAACAGAATATGGATAATAATTCGTATCACTGATTCCCTGCGGCTCATTGTTCCGTCATTGCCGTTTTGTATCAATACTGTTCCTACGGCACATATGAGAGAGAGAATTACTATTGCAGGCAAATCGGTAAGCGGCATTTGCTTCTGCGATATATCGCCTCCGAAAGTTATCCAGCTAAAAACGAAGTATATTATCATTACGGAAGTCGAGATGACTGCCGTTACATTTGCAATTTTTTTCAGCATAACTCACACCCCGAAATATTTCTTTAAGTCAGGTACATACTGTCTTGATATTATGACCTTTTCGCCGTTTTTCAAATGCGCTTCAAGCCGTCCGTTAAACATCGGACTAAGCCTTTCTATCATTTTTGCATTGACGATCTGCGCCTTTGAGATACGAATATATGAATCGCATAATTCCTCGATCTCATAAAGTCTCTTTTTAATTTCAAGCACGCTTTTTTCAAGGTAAACATATACCCTGCCGTCAACTGCGTCGAAATAATATACGTCGTTTTGCTTTAAAGGCAAAATGTTTTCTTGCTCATCTATACAGGTGAGCATATTTTTTTCCTGTTTCATTCTTGCGATAAGCTGCAAAACATCATCATCAAGTCCATGTGTGCGGATTATTATTTCTTCCTCCGCATCATCGGCAATATCCTCTATTATTATTTTCATGTTTCACCTGTCAGTTTTTCTTTTGAGTACGACTGCTCCGACCCCTAAGAATATTATACCACTTATAAATAAAATTGCAAGCTCTGTCTGTGAATTTAATATATGCTCCCCGAAAGATATTCTTACACCCATGACATCTTCAAGTTCTTCTGAAAATTCAGCAGGCAAACCGAAAAAAAGCGTACTCTGCGGAGCGGCTGTCAGGGGTTGCCGTATTAGCGCAGTACCATGAAGTACAGGTAAGCATTTAAGAACCGAAAGTACCCCATTAGGCAGGCTTCCCGCAGGAAGATATATACCGCCTAAAAAACCGCAAAGCGTACCGATAGTTGTGCCAAGTCCCGAATAGGCGCTCAGGCTTTTTGTCAGAACTGCGATAAGGTACATCATTCCTGCATACATAAACGCATTGGCAGAAGCATACAGTACAGAGATAACAACATCTTTGAATGTTATGTCAAAGCCTTTTACTGCGGCTATTATTACTGCTCCGAGCATTGTCAATACTGCAAATGCCGAGGAACATACCCAAGCTGAGATAACATATCCGGCAGATATTTTCCACCTTTTTATGGGCGATGTATAAAAGCTCTGAATAATACCGTTTTCGCTGTCTGCTATCATCGGCGTTAGCACGGTCAGCACCACCATAAGCGAATTGACCGAGAGTACCCCTGCGACTGTCCACCAGAATACATAGCTTTCGGCATTTCGTCTTACTTCATCAGGCGCGTCATTGCCGAAAAATCCGCTGACGATACCGTTTACATTCATATCGCCGAGAAAAATAAGCATAAGTGCAATGACGATCATCATTGTAAGCATTGACGAAAATACTGCGCCTTTGTTACGAATATATATCATGCAGTTTCTCTTTGTAAGCTGAACTATCTGTTTCATTTGTTTTCCTCCACTGCTTTTATAAATACATCGTCAAGCGTTGCGCCGATCACTTCAAAGCCTGTGATATTTTCCTTGTATTTCATGGCGATCGGCAATGCGGAAAGCGTACCTTTCACAGCTATACGCACACAATTTCCGTCGTATTTTCCGTTCTCATCACGACCTATTTCACAACCGTTTTTCGGGTACAGGATAAGCGTATCCTGCGCATATTTTTCTTTCAGTTCAAATGGTGTACCCTCTGCGATCTTTCTTCCCTTGTCAATGATCACGATCCTGTCCGCCTGTGCAGCCTCTTCCATATAATGCGTGGTCAGGAAAACCGTCATGTCCGTGCTTTTGCGCAGAGTTCCGATAGTTTCCCATACATCGGCACGGGTCACAGGGTCAAGTCCCGTTGTCGGCTCGTCAAGGAAAAGCAGTTCCGGCGAGTGCATAAGTGCGACAGCTATCTCACATCGCCTTTTCATGCCTCCCGAAAGCGTTCTGTACTGCTTGTCGATATATTCCTCCATATTCAGCAGACTGCATATCTCAGATAATTTCTGTCTTATTGCTTTCTTATCGGTACTGTAAAGATATGCGCGGTTAACGAGATTTTCCCTTACCGTCAGCATGGCGTCAAGGCAATTCCATTGATATACCACGCCTATCTTTCGCCTTATCTCCTGAGCCTTGTCAAGAGTATATCCGCATACCTCTGCCGTACCCGACGTCGGTGAAAGCGCCGTAGTCAACATATTGATCGTAGTGGATTTTCCTGCGCCATTCACTCCGAGAAATCCGAAAAATTCGCCTTTTCCCACATCAAGGTCAAGTCCTTGCAGCGCCGTATTGTCACCGTATTTTTTGCATAAAGTTTTTGTGTGTATCATAGTACCGCTCCTTTCAAATATATGATAACACAATTTTGAGAGCGACACAATTAAAATTTAATAAGCTGCGTTTTTCGGACGGTAAGCTGCAATAAACAAACCTGAAATGCGGAAAGACCAAGTGCGGCATCGTTTTCAAAGTTTCCGTGGAGACCTAATACAAAAAATCGCAGCACATAAATTCGTGCTGCGAACAAAATTATTCTATAACGTATAGGTTCTGTCCTTCCTCAACCGTAAAATCGCCCTGTCCCTCACCGTCAAGCACAGGCGTAAAAACATCTCCTATAAGAATATCGGGAGAAAGCATCATAACGCACTTAAACGTATTTTTCGGCGTAATAGAAGCAAACTCCGTCCCTCCGAGTACAAATCCGACAGTGCTGTCCGCCGAAGCTCCTTTCGTCCAGTTCACCACAATATAAGGATTTGGAGTTTCAGACGGCGGAGTTACTGCGTTGCCTGCCGCATACAAACAGCCGCCCCTGTAATACAGTCCTGCCGCCGCATATACAGAGCTTTTTTCCTCCTTTACGCCGCCGCATACCAGCGAAGTACCGCCGTTTATATTGACTGTCCCTTTGGATTTTATACCGTTAGTTCCGCCGAAGATCGTAAGCTCACCGCCGTTGACCGTAATATCGTCATGAGCAAAAATTCCCGATTTTATTGAGTTTATAAGGTACTCTCCGCTTTCGATTATAACATCGTCATCGCTTGCTATTCCGTGAGCATTGCCTGCGTTGATCTCCAGATAGCCGCCGCCTTTTATCCTGAGCGTATCGTTGGAGAAAATTACGCCGTCGTTCACCTTGTCGTTTCCGCCGTCCCTGAGATAATTCACGCTGCCGTCCGCAAGCTTTATCACACATTTTTTAGCCTCATTTATGAGGATCGCAGGACCTTCCCCATAGGAAATATCAACGTTATCAAGTGTGATCTCGACCTTTTCCTCGGCAGCCGTATCAACGTATATCTGACCGTTCGAGGAGCTTCCTCTGACTATGTAATCGCCGCCTGCCGTAATATTTACAACAGAACCGTCCGTCCGCACATTAACTCCGTCTGCGGAAACGGTTTCGTCAAAGGTTATCTCGGCATCGTATGTTTTTTCGGGTACGTCAGTCGTTGTCACCGTGGGAATCTGCGGACTTTCGGGTGATTTCGTAGAAGAAGGCTGCTGATTATTTTCAGAGCTGCCGTTGTTCCCCGAATTTTCCGAACCGCCTGATGATGAAGAATCGCCCGAAGCTCCGCCTGAATCTGATGTCTTGACAGCTGATGTGACCTCCGCTTTCGCAGTAGTTTTTTTATCGGATTTCACCTCTGTTTTGACTGCTTTTGAAGTTTCGGAGGATCTTTTAGTCTCCGTTTCAGCGGTTTTTGTGATTTCGGACGTTTCATCCGATGCGGAAGTCTCCTCCTGATCGGAAACCACGGAAACGCTCGGAATATCCTCAAAAGCTTCTGAGGATTCTTCCTTTCCGCAGCCTGTAAACGCCGCAAGCATAGTCAAAACCGCTGCCCATGCAATAATTTTTCTGTAATTCATATTTTATTCCCTTTCTATAATCATTATCTACAACTTAAGAGGATTTTGTTACCCTTTATTCTTGTCAAAGAGGTAACTTTTCGGAGTCTATATCGTAAATTTTCCTGTATAAAGCCAAATGAACTTAAAATTACAAATAAATAAGGTGGCTTTATACAGGAAAATTTACGACAACAGAGATTCCAAAGGGGTCACCCCTTTGGCAGGGGGTGCAGGGGGACAGCGTCCCCCTGCTTAAGTTGATAATCATTAACCTTCGTAAACCTTATCGTCATACTTAAAGAATACAAGATTTATAGTCATATTGCCGTTCAAGGCTCGGAGTTCGTCGATAAACTTCTTCTGATCTATGTCCTCATTGACGTCAACGGAATAGATAAGTTCAAAAAGCGTACCGAAATTAGTTGTTTTAACTCTCCTGAGCTTGTGGAAATTCGTATACTTTGCAAGTACAGGGTCAAAAACGCCCTGATAATCGAGGTTTTCGGGAATGGTTATCTTCAAGGTCATGTGACGAGTCTTGCAGCCGCCGAAGTTCAATTCGGAAAGCAGGAACATAACAACTCCCAGAACAACAAAGAAAACAAGCCCGAAACCAATATAACCGATACCGCATGATACGCCGGCAGCCATTGCAAAGAATATGTACGCTATATCCTTCGGGTCACCCGGAACGCTTCGGAATCGCACAAGCGTGAACGCGCCGGCAAGGCTCAATGCTCCGGCAGTAGTGTTGATAAGCAGAAGAATAAGCGATACGATCGTGGGGAGCATTATCATTGTAAGCACATAACTCTGAGAGTAGCCTTCTTTTCTGTGACAGAAAATGTACACGAGACTGATAAAAAAGCCGATAATAAGTGCCGAGCCTACACAAAGACAGAACTGCCTGAACGTAATATCGTCATTCAGCGCAGTAGTCGTATTGGAGGTAAAAATATCAGTTCCCACCTCCTGAGTGCCATTAGTCAAAACGTTTCCAAAAAAATCAAGTGCCGCCGTCATGTTTCACACGCTCCTATTAAGTAAAATTTTATTATTTATCATTGAGATCCCCGAGATCTGAATACGGCTTTTCGTTGCCTGCTCCTTTACGAAATCCGTATAAGCCCTGCCGTACTTTGAAAAGCTTGTCTTGTAAATTTTCAGCTCTGAAAGCTTTCGCACAAGCCAGTCCGGCATTGAATCGGAAACCTTGACCTCCATAAGCCGCTGATCCTTTTCGATGATAAAATTCCCGTAGCTTCGGCAATCCAAACTCAAATCGTAACGACGCTCTGTGAGCTTGCGGTCAAAGGTTAGCCGAAAATCCTTGTTGTCCTTGCCGAAAAACGCTTCTCGCTGATAGCTTATGTATTGCTTCGGGGCGATCGGATAGTGGTCGAGAAACGCATCAAGCTCCGTAAAGACCTGATTTGTTATGTATTTATCGGAATGCGGTTTTTTACGTGTTAAAAAGTACTCCTCGCTCTCTGCAAGCGTCATTGAAACACGTCTTTTTGTAACGATACCGCCGATTTTCTTCTTTATTTCAAGAAAAACGGGAGAATCAGACTCGGCAGGAGAATAATAGCTCCTCAACCTTATTTTTTCCTTGTAGTAGGGCTTGGCGAGGGATTCTCTTATAAGAAAATCATCGGGTGTATCATAATAAATGTTGTAGATTCCGTATTCCTTGCCGCCAACGCAGTATTTATCGGGGTTCATATATTCGCCGATGACCTCCATAAGCCCGTGATACTGCTCCATATCGAGAAGAAATTTTATTTCCTTTCGAGCGAAAGTATTTATTGCCATGTCTACAGCTCCTTTCAGATACTAATTAATCAGTATAAAAACTTATCTTACAAGTATATTATAAAAAAGCTGCCTTAAAATAATCTTAAAGAATTATTAAAAATGAGAAAAATCAGCAAATATTTTCAAAAAAAGCTGCCGTAACTTAATACAGCAGCTTGAAATTCAAATTATTGATCGCTTCAACCAAGAAGCTCCTCGGCTTTCAGGATCGCCTTTCTTCCGAGTACAAGATCGTAAACGTCCACCTCGCCGTCTTTATTATGGTCGTATTTTGCAAGCTCCGCCTCCGTATAGGTAAGCTCTTTTGAACAGCCGAGAAGATAACGGCTCATTTTGACAAGATCGCTTACTGTGAATTTGTCAGCTTCAACAGGTTCTGTAGGAGCTTCGGTAGTCGGCTGTTCATCGGGAGCTGTACTCTTTCCTTCAAGGTAATTAAGTATCGCTTCGGAATACTGTTTGCCTATCGCCCTATAGCCGATATTATTCGGATGTACACCGTCAAAAAGCTGCGTTTTTACATCGGTTATCGCTTCAAAGTTTCTGACTACTCCCACTTTTGTCAAAAATGTTGTTATGTCATTTTCATCGGTCACCAAAAAATCATCATGAGAAAATGCCCACTCCATATTCCTACCCAATGCAAGAGTGTCAATATTTGCGTCATATACCATAATATTATGTTCTATCGCTTCTGCCGCTTCTTCGTCCGTATACTGCGTCTGCCAATCTGCGGAATGACGGTAATTTGCGAACCAGTCGTATACCTCGGGACGATTCGGGTCAACAGGCGGTATCTCGGCTATGAAAAGAGCCGATTTTTCAGGGATATTTTCCAATATATAGTCCACAAGCTTCTCAAGGGACGCATAAGTCTCATCGACATCGCGATTGTCGATAATATCGTTTGTGCCGATTTGCAGGGTCACTATATCGGGCGCATACTTTTTCAGACAGTCTGTCTCAACCAATTTCTCGTATATTCCGCTGCGACCGCTGTAACTCTTGACTGCATAGCCGCTGTAGCCCACGTTCTCGTTGTCATACTCGAAGCTCTCCCCCGTGTCGGGATCGGTATATACAGGCGTCCAGCCGCCGTCCTTTACGCCTACCATGTCCACTTTATATCCCTTTTCGGTCAGATCATGGTACAGGAATTTACGGTACGAACCCATATACTCCGGAACATATCCGTCTGTTATGGAATCGCCGATGCACATTATCTTGATCATATCATCGTCCGCCGCCTCCGCAGGTTCGTATGGATCTCCAAATACCGTGACAGATGAAAACATCACAACTGCCGCCAATACCGCTGAAATAATCTTTTTCATGATAGCCCCCTCATTTAATTTATTTTAACGTATGTAATTTTCTGCTTACATCTTAGTTCTATTTTACCATATTTATCTTCATTTTTCAATAGAAATAATATATTTTTTTAAATTTTCATGTTAATTTAAAAAAACAGCGCTGCTTACGTCATTACCGCAAACAGCACCGCATATAAACTTATTAAACGTCCTCACAGACAGATTTTCAGCTCTTTATTACTTCATAGCCTCTTCAACAGCAACATTATATAAATAAATATACCTATACTACGCTGTTTTTATAATTATTGTTACCTATATGATTCCTTTTTATTTTTGTTTATATTGTCATAATCCGCTTTCTGAGACTGTATCCATGCAAGAACGTTATCGATTCTTTCAATTAGAATTAAATGTGATTTTGCTTGTATAGATTTAATATTAGTATCCTCATCATTTTGCAGATATATTAATAATAATGTATATTTGCAGTTCGGATAGAAATTTTCGGACTGCACTTCATTTGCTGAAGAATAACTGTAAAATTAAGATATGTTCAAAGTCCTTTTTTGTCGTATTTTGACAAAAAATAGGTATTAAAATTGTGCATTCATACAAATTATGATTATAATATGGCATTTTGGGTATAAAAAATGGCATTATTATATAGAGGGAATAAACGATGATACTTTAAGATAAATCTCTATGCTATGGTGATTAAAATGGATGAAAAACAACCTTATGATGAAATATTGTACGAATTATCTGAATGTAGACAAGACGAAAGAGATGCTCAAAATCAAATCCTTCAAACACTTGCTACCGCCGCCGCTGCATTAACCATTATATTGGGCGTTTCTATCTTTGGAAATGCAGAAAATTTTACTTCTTCAACCAAAAACGGATTGTACACATTATGTGTTGTTGTGTTGATAGCTGCTATTTATTATGTTATATCTTTAGGTATTACTAATTCAATAAGATACCATTACATAAGGTATCTTGAAGATACCTTATCAACGTACTATACAAACTTTCAAACTTCTATTGTTCACTGGATGAGCTTTAACTCAGCGATAAACACAAGAAATGTCAAACATATGTTCAACTCTAAATATACCACAATATCTTTCATTATGTATTTCTTTGCAATTATCTTTGCGTTATTATTTTGTGGAGGATTAACTTTTATACAATATTATGTTTTTAAGTTCGATGAACCAATTATACTCTTAATTCCCCTCATTCTAATCTCTAGTGCTATAACTGTATACATTTGGGTTACAGTGAATGCCCCAAATATGTATCATTTTTCATATGATCATTCTTTAAAAAAGAGAAACGAACGAATAAATAAAATGAAAAACAATAACATAACTTCAAATAATTATCATGCTAATACAAGTAATTTTGTAAAAGGATTACTCTATTTTTTGTATCCTGCTGCCAAAGACTTTCAGAAGGTAGTTTTAGTAATTTGCGGATATATAATAGGATTACTTATTACATATCAAACTCATATTAATAGGATTGATTTTCAAAATCATCTTTATAAAATTGTAGTCGTATTAGTTATAATAGAAGCATTAATTTATCAAGCAAGATATCAGTTTAATGATATAAGAGGGCTGAAGGAAGATATTGCGACTCATATAATCTTTAATAAGCCTGGTAAATATCTTGTTCAGTGTTCGAATAAAAATAATTGTATAATTTTATCGATTTTCATAATTCTAATTAGATTATCTATAGCGTTTTGGCTTATTTTTAAAATCAGCGGAGAAATGAGAAAACCGCTTTTATTTTGTTCTTTTTCGATTATATTTATAACAATATTTTATGAAATTTCAAGAACCATGAAATTGGATATTCCAATTATAATTTTGGTCTCATTTGGCTATCCGTTACGCATTCTTGCTGGATTATGGTGCGCTGTTCCAAATTTATTTGAGAATTGCACACAATTAAATAGTTTAGAATGTACACCAATCAACATAATATTTTACCTGCTTTCTTTTGCAGCAATGGGAGGATTTTCCGTTACTATATCTTGGATATATGAAGCATTTTATCAAAAACGATCTAAAAATATTATTAAACATCACTATTGTTATTTATTTAATTCTTTTGAAGAACGCTATGATAAATATATTCAAAAAAATGAACATCGCTTCTTCCCTTTGACTGAAAAAGGTCAGTTGAGTGATTGGTGGAATTTTTACTTTTTAATTGCAATAAGTCTTCTTTCGCTAAATATATCGATGTTTACAAATCATAATATTATTTTAGCCTTTTTAGAATGTATTTTCCTTTCATTTATTGTATTTTTATGCTTAAGCTCAGGATCTGATATTGTATTTGCATTAATTATTTCGATAATATGTAGTGTTGCAAAAATAATTATAATTTTTATGTGCAACGATTTAGAAAATACGTTTGTTTCTTTTGTACTTAATTTACATCAGATTGCCTATTTACTATTGTATTATTGTCTTAGATGTAAATTTGACCCTCATTTCGATTTCTTTAAATTAATATTTATTTTACTGATTGGAAAGGATACATTACAAATTATAAAAAATAAAAAAACTAAAAATAATATATCAAAATCGAAATTTTAATGCTCATTTTCTTATGATAATTGACGAGTAGGGTAGAAAAATAGCCATTTGTAGTGTTTCTAAAGACGGCTTATTTTTATATAAAAAATCTTCTACTACACTTGCAACGTAAGCGTCAAATAACGCTGCGGATTCCATAGCATCGAAATTTCGAGTATAATAGAGTCTAAGCAACTGTATAGACCAAATTAGATATTTCAAAATAGTCTATAGAGCAAGCTGGATCAA
>Ga0129308_1000486_pt1 | contig 57988 bp, 56 predicted proteins | sample L827metagenome_FD_94440 | JGI IMG/M metagenome (GOLD analysis project Ga0129308, IMG submission 94440) | Ring-tailed lemur group fecal microbial communities from Wisconsin, USA - L827 metagenome | ecosystem: Host-associated > Mammals > Digestive system > Large intestine > Fecal | place: USA...
AAAAATCTATGTAAGTTTGTTTTACAGACAAGAAATAATATGAAATGAAGAGCCGTATGCGTTAATAGCGCACGTACGGTTCTGCGAGGGGTGTGGGGAGTAATTACCACATCTACTCAAGAATTTTAATCATAAGTAACCAAAGAAACTGTTATAATGAACGCTAAAAAGACAAGTCAGACAGTGCTTTTCAGTTTCCGAGGAGGTATAATTAAACAGGAGAACAGGAAATGAAGATATATACAATTATAGGCGGTGTAAACGGAGTAGGCAAAAGCAGCCTTTCGGGAGTTTTATCTGCTGAAAATACGGATCTGGGTATTATAATAGATACGGACAAAATAACTGCCGAACTCGGCGGAGATAAAATAAAAGGCGGTAAGATCGCCATTAAGCGTATCGAAAACTGTCTTGAAAAAGGCTTCAATTTTACTCAGGAAACAACTCTTTCGGGAGTGCGTACTCTCAAAACTATCCAAAAAGCACGTGAACGCAACTATTTTATACGCTTGTATTACATTGGCGTAAGTTCATCAGCGGAAAGCATAAGCCGTATAAAAAACCGTGTTGCTAAAGGCGGTCATGATATACCGCCGCAGGACGTTGAACGAAGATACAATAAACGTTTTTCCGATCTCGCAAAAATTCTTCCATATTGCGATGAAGCTGTTTTTTTCGATAACGAAAACGGCTTTATTGAAAAAGCTGAATACAAAAATGGATCGCTTATTACCAAAGGCGGAAAAATTCCCGATTGGCTCAGCGAACTCAGTGAATATCTGAATAAATAAACACAAAGCGCTCGACTGAAAAACGAGCGCTTTATTTTTAAAGAATAGACCTGTTCATTAAAGGCAACCTCTAAAACCCTTTTTTTGACAAAAATTTGGTCTATTGCTCTTGGTTATATAGATAATCAACAGCATAATCAATTTCATAGTCCTCTTCTGAATCGCTGAATATCATCATTGCTGCATCATGATCTATCGGTATTCTCAGGTCAAAACCAACTCTTGCCTGACGGTCGGCAGTCACTTCGAGAATTTCATTGTTTTCATCAAGTGAATTTATTATGGGATAGTATACTTCAAACATATCATCTGAAAGATAACAGCATCCGCCTACTGTCTGTACGGAATTTGAAGATGAAGTGATACCCATTACCGTTACATTCGGACACTGCGACAAAAGATGAGTAAGAACATCGCCTGAGCTTACAGCAGCGTCATTTACAAGTACGGCAACAGGCAGGTCTTTCCATTTTCCTTCGTCAAAGGTGTGGAATTTCGTGATCGGTATATTTTTTCCGTTTCTTTCAATTCCGGTTTTATTTGTCAGCCTTCTGTCAGCAAATAAGGAGGCAACTGCATCGCCTATTTGTTCATATCCTCCGCCGTTATTTCTAAGGTCTATAATAAGATATTTCATTCCACTGTCTGAAAGCTCTTGAAGCTTGGCATCTGTTTCTTCATAAACTTTTCGATGTTTCCCTATGGCATATGTCATAATGTCGCTTAACTCATCACCATAATGTTCTCTTGTAATACGAAGATACCCGACATCATCATTGAGCATTCGGTATGAAAAATTCTCTCCTGTAATTCGGTTATTGCTGTATAGATGACTTAGCACAGCAGATTCTCTTGATTTATAACTTCCCATTGAATCAAGCTGTACAGTCCTTGTACTGCCATCATCAGTGATAAAAGTTATCTTAACTGTTTCTCCGCCTTTACCTGCAAGAAATATAGGTCTCATCAATTCTTCGTTTTCCAACACCTCAAATTGATACCAATAATCCAGACATCGAACATTCCGCATCGCTTCATCAACATCAACGCCGTTCCATTTCTTTATGACAGTACCGTTATGTATACCTGCCTTTTCAGCCTGTGAATCCTCCTCGACCATGATTGCGATCGTATCGCCGTTTCTCAGCTTATACATACTCAGCCCATAATCATTTCCAACAAGTTCTTCCTCTGACTGACTTAATATTCCACTGTTTTGTGTAAACCAAATGTGGGAATCATAAAACTCGTACTGATATTCTAAAAGAACCCTTGCAAATGCTTTTTTATCATTGTTTTTTTCTGCTTCCTCGACCATAGGAACAAATCTTGATTTAAGTTTCTCAAAGTCGATATTTTTATAATTCCTGTTGGCATAACTTTCCGACATGGTGTCTATCATACAAGAAAAGGATTCTGCCCATCCAAGCTCTGAATAGTCAGTAACATAAGTATTGCTCACCAGCATTATAATTAAAACAAAAAATGTGACAACTTCGCCTCCGTATGACACGCCTTTCAGGATATTTGAAACATGAAACTTCTTTTCTTTTTTGCTGTCGGGAATCCACATCACGATCGACAGCAAAAACAGGATCAGACAAATTAAACCGCCCCTCATAATAAAATACTGATATGTTGACGGATGTATATTCGTCATCGCATAGACGATACACAATATCAAAGGCAGTAACCCTGCACATCCACGTATCAGTCGTTTTTTCGGACTGTTTTTTGTGCATTTCTTTATTATCGGCGTTGCAATAAACCAAAGCAGCGCAAACAACAGAATAAACTTTGTCCATTTTTCAGTGCTGACTATCATAAGAATGATTGAGGCTATTAAATTCATATTATTCTCCATATATATTCAAGTTCTTACAGGTTATCCAATTTATCACCCTACAACCAATATTATACCAAACCCTATTAAAAAAGTCAATCACCCGAAAATAGATCCTGCCAACCTCAGAATGATTAGATCAGCATTTCCCTAAAGTTTTTCTCTGTTCGTCATAGTACATAGGCAACCTCTAAAAACCTCTTTTGACAAAAATCAGCTATGCACGACATATGCAGCGTCAAGCACCCTCGGAGTGCGACAGCACGCCTTCGGGCGATTTCCTTGCCTCTGCCGCACCTATCTGATTTTTGCTTAATCAAACAGGTTTTTAAAAGTTGCCTATAGCAAGAGCGAGCCGAAGCTCGCTTTTTATTAGAGTTTATTTTATAACTCCGCAGGCAATTTTATCTCCTGAATTTCCCGACGGCTGTGTGTGAAAATCGTCCGGCTCGGCGTGTATAATTACAGGATAACCTTTCACCTGCACGGGTCGAAACCTCTCTGTATATACGGCTGTCCATGCGTATCCGTTGTTGCTGAATAACGCCGGAAGATCGCCCGTATGAAAAGGATGCGCATCGTTGGCAAGATTCAGGTGTGAACCTGCATTTGCAAAGGGAGCGTCTGCGTTTCCGCCGCAATCCGTACCGTTGTGAATGTGCATTGCAAATACTCCGTTTTCCGAAGGCAGCTCGAAAATTTCTGCAACTATCAAAGAACCTTTGCAGGCTTGGAAAAACGAAACTGTTCCGTGTATCTTCGGGTACTTCTCCGAACCGAAAATTTCCGCCGTATAACAGGGACGCTGCAAAAGGATCCTGCGATCTACTGTAAACATATATAACCTCCAAAATTTAATGGTATTATTATATATATTAGCATCATAAAAATCGTATTACTGTTTTTTTCCGCAAAACAAAAAAAGCGAGCCGAAGCTCGCTTTTTATCAGACTTCCAAATTTCCGAGGAGGTCTGTTACTTCTGCAAATACTCACGCACAAGCACCTGAAGCAATTCATCACGGTCGATGCGGCGTATAAGGCTTCGGGCGTTGTTGTAGGTGGTTATGTAGGTGGGATCCTCGGAAAGGATATAGCCTACTATCTGGTTTATGGGATTATAGCCCTTTTCAACGAGAGCATCATAAATAATAGTGAGATTTCTTTTCAGCTCGGCTTCCTTGTCCTCATTTACGCTGAAAGTCATAGTTTTATCGAACATTGCAAATAGCCCCCTTATATAAGTCGGAGTCAAGAAATATAATCAATTATACCTCTCGGCTCATATATCCTATTCTATTATTATACCTCATTTTTTTAAATAATGCAAGAGAAAAAGAATTTTTTTACCATTTGTCAATATTTGTCTGTTAGTTTAAGCTATTATGCACAAAGTATCAAAGGAATTATATGTACGGGCGAACAACGTCCGCCCGTTGGTTGACCGCGTATCGCTTAGCCGCAGCAGCCTGTACGCTTTACAAAGCTGTTGCAGTCCGTACATTCGGGGACTGTGGGGTTACTCTCATGAGTGCCGACTGAGATACAGCCGAGAGAACAATAATTCTCTGTCACCATATTGTGCTGACACTGGGAAACCGTACACTTGATAGAATCGTTTTTCTGCTTGTTATCCATTATGAACAACTCCTTCTTGACTGCCGCCGTATATTGCTATATCAGTAAAAATCAGCAATATTTCGGGCAAAGTTTTTTCGCTTCGCTGAAGCTGAATTTATTATTACACGGATTTTCAGCGTTTATTCATGTATAAAAAATTTTTTTCGGCTTATAATAGGTACAGCAAAAATAGGTTTTAAAAGGGTGAAATTATGTCGATAATACTGATACGTTCGTTGATTCTATATATTTTGGTAATATTTGCCGTAAGACTTATGGGAAAACGTCAGCTCGGGGAATTGCAGCCCTCCGAGCTTGTTATTACCATACTTGTTTCAAATATCGCAACGCTGCCCCTTGAAGATACGGATATTCCGATAATCGTGGGGGTCACGCCGATACTTTCCCTTGTATGCTATGAGGTGATAGTCTCATGGCTGATACTGGGTATGCCGTTTCTGAGGAAGGTCATCTCGGGCAGTCCGAAAATAATTATCAGCAACGGCAAAATAAACCGCCGTGTTCTGCGTGAACTCAGATTTTCCGTTGACGATCTCATGACAGCCCTCAGAGGACAGCAGGTATTCGATCTGTCCGAAGTTCAGTACGCTATTGTGGAAACTACGGGCAGCGTTTCCGTAATGAAAAAGCAGGGTAAGGATACGCCGACCCGTGAGGAGCTGAATATCCCTGCCGACGAACTCGATCCGCCGCAGGTGATAGTGTCCGACGGAGAAACTATGCCGACGGCTTTGAAGTCGCTGGGGTATAATGAGGAATTTGTTAAAAATACTGCAAAAAAGGCAGGTCTGAAACTTGCCGAGATTTTCATAATGACCGCTGACGGGAACGGCAGCGTTTTCATTGCCAAAAAAGCCGACAGCAAGCCGATAGAGCTTTCAAACGATAATAAAAAGGAGCAGAAAAAATGACACGATTTAAAATAAGCCTCGGTATCGTACTTCTTTTAATAGGAGCAAGTATCTTTTCGGGAATATGGATAAACGGCAGATGCAAGTCGCTTATGGAGCTTTCAGTCAGAGCCGAGGAGCTTTTTTCTCAGGGAGACAGCAAGGGCGCAGTCGAGGTCACAAAAACGCTTGAAAAGGACTGGGAAAAATTCCGCACGAAAGCGGCGATACTCGTCCAGAACAATAAGCTTGCAGAGCTTGACCGCCTATGCGCAAGAGTGCGTCATCTTGCCGAAAATGACAGTGACGAGCTGCCCTCGGAACTGACCGAACTTTATCATCTTCTCGATCTGCTCCGCAACGGCGAGATTCCCAAAATTACAAGTTTATTATAGCAAGAAACGCCCTGCAAGAGAGGGCGTTCACTTGTAATAATAAGACCTGTTCAATAACTTAACTTGCCTGTTCTTTATTTTTTTCGGACGCAAGAATTTCCTCAAAGTCGGAAACAGGCATAGGCTTCGCAAAATAATAGCCTTGTATCATATCGCAGCCGCTTTCCGCAAGAAAATCAACCTGTTCTTTTGTTTCGATACCCTCTGCAACGATTATCATTTTAAGAAGCTTTGCAAGCTGTATCGCCTGTGTTACGACTATTCTGCCGCGGTCGTCCATGTCTCCGCGGAAAAAATCCATATCGAGCTTCAAGATGTCCAAAGGCAGGTCTTTGAGGGAATTAAGAGACGAATAACCCGAGCCGAAGTCGTCCATAGATATGCTGAATCCCTGTTTTTTCAGTTCGAGGATTATTCGCAGAAGAAGCTCTTTTCCGTCGAAAAATGCGCTTTCGGTAAGCTCAAGCTCTATGCAGCTTCGGGGAATGTTCGCTTTGTCTATTATTTCACATATATGAGCCGCAAAATCAGGCATAGCGAAATGCGAACGGGAAATATTCACGGAAATAGGTATCACGGGAAGATTTTCGGCTATACGCCGCGCCTGCAATTCGGCAACGGCAGTCAGCATATAATCGTCTATCTTTGTTATAAAGCCGTTCTTTTCAAAAATCGGAATGAATTTTCCCGGACTTATAGTTCCTTCATCGGGACTTATCCAACGTATAAGAGCCTCCGCTCCTGCGATCGTATGCGTTGCGGAGCTGTATTTCGGCTGGAGATAAACTTTGAATTCATGATTTTTCAAAGCCGTTTCCATAGTTTCCTCGACCTTGCGCTCCCAAAGTTGTGCCTGCTTCATCTCCTCGTCAAACCAAAGCAGTCCTGTATCTTTTTTGCGCGCCGCTACGTCCCGTGCCATGCTTGCGCAGCTATACGATTCTTCAATGTCCTTATGCTTGTCTGTGATCTCGTACAAACCGAAGCTGAAAGATATTCTGTGTCCTTTGGCGCAGTTCGTCAGCTCGTTTCGCAGACGTTCCATACGTTCTTGCAGCTCGTTCGTAGACTCCATGACAAGCAGAAGTCCGAATTCGCTTTTGGAATGACGTGCGAAGGCTTCATTGGCTTTGATACCGCTTTCAATTATTTTGCTGATCCTTTCAAGAAGCTGTTCGCCCTCGGCAATTCCGAAGCATGTGCAGTAGTTTCTATATTTGCCTGCACGCAGACTTACAATTGCAAATCTCATATCGGCATTTTTCTTCTTGCGAAGTACAAGCGTTCCGTGCTGAGTGAAATAGAGCCAGTTTCTTCCAAGAGTGGAGGTATCTAGATAAAGCAGCTCGGAGAGCCTTTTCTGCGAGACCCAACTGCTTATCAAAGTAAATATGTACAACAGCAGCGGAACGATAGAAACAGCTATTGCAATGTCCGCCGTCAGCATGATATATACCCTGTCCATAGCCGTGCGGAACGTTATATCCTTTGAGATAAGCGTGTATTTTCCGCCTGATAAAGTTGTTCGGGTCATTACGACGGACGATACGGAATAGCCCTTTAAGATCTCCGGCTTCTTATCGGGAGTGAAAATTATATCCCTGCAAAGCTTAATGGGCGTAAGTAAACCGATCTCGTAATACGGCTTGAAATATTTTATTTCTCCGATGTAAACGCTTAGTTCCCTGTCATAGTAAAAATCCGGAATAAGCGCGGACAGGTCGGTAAAACCGTTCAAGTCGGTTTCGGTCATGCTTTTTGAGGAATATGCGACCGTTCCGTTTTCATCTATAATAGAAAATGGATGTACCGACGAACTATCGAGCGATTCGGCGATCTTGGAAATACTCGTATCCGAGTTTTCCTCCAAAGTACGTTCGATGGTTTTGCTCAGCTCTACCGTACTGTTGAATGTATTCATATTAGGAGACCATACAGATACGATGAAGTATATAAAAATAAAAGCCGCCGCTATCATAACGATATATAGCCCAAAAAGCACTACTGCGGCTATGTTTTTGCGCAGACTCTTCTTTCGGCGAAGCTGTTTTTCAAGCGTTTTCATCTTTGTACTATACGATTTTTCAGTCAAAAGTTCTCTCCTCTTTTTTGGTACGAGCTTTCAGGTGAACTCACCGTCAAGCTCTGTTTCCTGATATTCGATAACTTGATTATATCATATCTTTGCCATAATATCAAGCTTTTCCCCGATTTTCTATGCGTAAACAATTTGTGAATTAAATATACCGATCGTATTATTATATACTTTTAATATAATTAGTATTTTTTATCAGAACGCAACATATTGTTAAAAAATAAAAATATTACCAAGACCCTTGACTTTTGTTCTGCAATCTGATATAATATTATTGTTGCATCGGAATCCTTATTCCATTATCTTTAGGGGTATAGCTCAGTTGGTAGAGCAGCGGTCTCCAAAACCGCGTGCCGAGGGTTCAAGTCCTTCTGCCCCTGCCATATTGGTGAGACCAAATGGATGCTCACCTCAAAAAGCCCGTATTTACGGGCTTTTTCATGTTTTTCAGCCGAAAATTTCAAGGTGAAAACCATGGATGCTTTTTAATGATTTTCACCGACCGGAGGGATTTGAACCCTCGACAAATGAATATTGTCAAATAAATCGGCAAGCTTTGAGCATATTTCGCTCCCGGTCTGCCGATTTTTTATGAAAAAACATTCACAAAGTTTGAAAGACCGTTTTGTTTAATATCACGAAATGTGATAAACGACAAAGCGGTCTTTTTTTATTACTCACGAAAGGACGTGATACCCATGTGGCAGATATACTATTAAAAAGGAAAAATAAAACGAACGGAGGAAAAGTCGATGAATGAAAAATTGATAATCAACACCAATCTGCTTCGCAAGGAGTCAGAGTTCCGAACCAAATCCTGCGTGGTGGAAAAAGCGATAGCAGTTTCACACAGTGAGTTTGAAAGTTTAAAACGGCATCCCTTGCAGGACAACGATCTGATTGCTGAGAACACAGATTTGATGTACTGCGACAGCGATGATATTTATCATTGTCTGTTGATCTACGATGAGGAACAGGGCGACGGTCTGCTGATCGAAGCTGAAGGCTCATCCTACGCTAGATATGCTCAGTATATTCCAAATGCCAAATTGTTGTACGAAAATCATATGCAGACGCATTTGCAGGAACTGAAATTCTACTGCCCGGTTGAACTCACACGGATCAAGGATGACCGTGGCGTCGAGGACTATGGAATCATTCCCTTTGACGAAGCGACGGCTTACGAAAGCAATATCAACAGTTTCATCAGTAATTTCACTATGCCTGAGGAAAAAGAGCGGGGTCTTATGCATTGGTACAACGGCAGCGATCCTGTAAACCAAAAAGTTCGCTCGGCGTTTATGTCGGTCGAGGAACGTAACAGCGAGCTTATGGGAGTAATTACTGCTCAGGTTTACGGAAAACTTACAGCGGAAGAACTTGAAGATTTCAGAGCTTATTGCTCCGGGCAACTGTCAGACGGTGTTGGAGAGTCGCTTGAGCAGCGACCGATAAAAACTCCCGACGGCGAGATTTATGTCAGCTTCTGGAATTCCGACGAATGGTTTTTGCAGACGGAAGAAGAAATGAAAAACAGTCAGACCGAGGACATGACCGAAGAACCCGATATGGGAATGACGATGTGAGGTGTGATATGATTTACAACGAAAAGAAGGTAGAAATGCTCAGACAGAGGTATCCCGAAGGCACACGAATTTGTCTTGACCACATGGAGGACTTGTGTCCCGTAGAAAGCGGTACCTGCGGAACGGTTCAGTTCGTGGACGATGCGGGTACTCTGCACTGTAAATTTGATGACGGCAGAATGCTTGGCGTTATCCCCGATGTGGATAAGTTCCATAAAATCAATCAGGAACAGACTATGAGCGATGCGCAAACAGAGGAAAATATTGAATGTGAAGAAATCACAGAAACAGAAGATAATGAAGAATCCGAAGAAATGGAAATGTCAATGTAACGGTTAAGTTTTAAAATAGACTTAGCCGTTTTTTATTACACAAACAAGAAAGGATCGGTGATAAATGATAAAATATTTTGATATCTTTGCAGGGATCGGCGGATTTCGCTCAGGACTTGAAAAAGCAGGAGGCTTTGAGTGCGTCGGGTACTGCGAGATAGACAAATATGCCAAAAAATCATACGAAACAATGTACGATACGGAAGGTGAGGTGTATTACGATGACGCAAGAAAAATCGACCCAAAAGAGTTACCCGATATCGACCTTATATGCGGAGGCTTCCCTTGCCAAAGCTTTTCGATTGCTGGAAAAAGGGGCGGATTTAACGATGCAAGAGGAACTCTGTTCTTTGAAATTGCCAGGATCGCTGCCGTTAAAAAACCTAAATATCTGCTGCTTGAGAATGTACCCGGTCTCCTATCGCATGACTCAGGCAGGACGTTTGCGGCCATCCTCAGTTCATTGGATGAATTGGGGTACGATGTCGCATGGCAGGTGCTTAACAGCGCAAATTTTAGAGTCGCCCAATCCCGAAAGAGAGTGTTCATTATCGGATTTCTTAGAGAAAAATGCGCCGGAAAAGTATTGTCTTTCACAGACGCAAATCCAAAAACTCTTGTACAGCGCATACCCGGACGGGAGGGATGCAGAGTGTACTCAGCCGACGGACTGAGCATAACGCTTACGGGAACGGCAGGAGGTTTCGGCGGAAAAACAGGACTTTACGAGATCATAGGACTTCCGATCAAGGTCAAAACCAAGTCGGGCTATCAGATAGCATTGCCCGGCGACAGTATTGATCTTGCTTACCCTAACCTAAATTCAAGGCGGGGACGAGTCGGGAAAGACATGGCTCACACCATTACAACAAGCTGTAATCAGGGATATTACGCTATGTGTATCGACATGAATCCCGAACCGAAAGTGACTGAACTTGCGAGATGTATAACGTCAAGGCAGGACAGCGGAATAGGTCACCATAAAGGAGAAAAGTCGGGAGTGATCGTGATTAGCGATCCGATTGCGGTGCTTACTCCCGAAAAGGAGAAAGTTCGTCAGCAAGGGCGAAGATTTAAACTTCCAAACGAGCCTATGTTTACGATAACTGTCACCGATAAACACGGCGTTATTTACTGCGGATATATTCGCAGGCTCATGCCATTGGAATGCTGGCGTTTGCAGGGGTTTACAGACGAGCAGTTCAACAAGGTGGCGGCAATCGGAATGTCAGACGCACAGCTTTACAAGCAGGCAGGAAATGCCGTGACTACGAATGTTATCGAGGCTCTTGCAAGGCTTATTTTAGAAATTGACAAGGAGAATGCAGATGAATAATATGATAAAGATATTTGAAAGTAAAGAATTTGGAAAAGTGAGAACTGTGGTACGAAACGGAGAACCTTGGTGGATATTAAAAGATATCTGCCGAGTGCTTGAAATGAAAGCAAACAGTGCCGGAGAGGTCGTCAAAAGACTTGATAAAGATGAGTACGATTCAATCGGACTCACCGATTCGCTCGGAAGAAAACAGAAAGCATATGTTGTAAACGAATCAGGTTTGTATTCAATTCTTGTAAGGTCTGATAAACCTAAAGCAAAGCCTTTTCGTAAATGGATCACGACCGAAGTACTCCCAACTATCCGTCGCACAGGCGGTTACGTCAGCAACGAAGAAATGTTTATAGAAAACTACCTCCCATTCCTTGACGAGCCGTACCGTAACCTGTTCAGACTTCAAATGACCATTATCAACAAGCTGAATGAAAGGATACGTCACGACGAGCCGCTGGTGGAGTTTGCAAATCAGGTGTCAAACACCGATAATCTTATCGACATGAACGCTATGGCAAAGCTTGCAAGAGCCGAAAATATCCCTGTAGGCAGGAACAAACTCTATGGCTGGCTCAAAGGAAAAGGCGTTCTTATGGCGAATAATCTCCCCTATCAGGCTTTTATCGACCGCGGATATTTTTCGGTCAAGGAGTCGGTGTTTGAAACTCCGACTATGACAAAGACCTATCAGCAGACGTTTGTTACGGGCAAGGGGCAGCATTTCGTCATAAATCTGCTGAAAAAATATTATGGAAAAGAGGTTTTGCAATAATGGAGATAAGAAGCGTTTCTTTACACGATCTGAGAAAAATGAACGACAGCGAGGGACTTATCCTGCAAGGCTGCGGCGGCGATTTGCAGGAATGGGTTGACGGTATAAACGATATGCTGACGGAAAGCGGAATATTGCAGAATGAAAGTCGATTTGAAAAAGCATATAGCTTTCATAATGAGGATCTTACCTGTCTGCTGTTTCCGTTTGATGATGTTCAGCTTGATATCGGTAAGCTTGCGATGTGGAGATTGCAGACACACGAGCAGTTCGGTGGTACATGGCTTTCCGATTATGTTCCAAACAGACTTGGCGGTTTTGTTTCGGAAAATGAACAAACACAGAATGAAGATTGCTGTCCTATGGAAGAAACCGAAGATTTTGGAATGGTGATGTAATGACGTATTTATTCATAGGAATGCTTACAGCCGATATTTTAGGAGCTGCCATAGGCTCGTTTGGAACAGCGGTAATGGCAACTGAAAAACAATTGCGGAAAGGAGAAAGCGAATGCCAAATCATGTGACAAACGTAATCAAATTAAACGGAGACAGAAAGCAGATTCGGGAACTTCTAGAGCAGATCCAAAACGATGAGTTAGGACTTGGAACGACGGACTTTAACAAGATCATCCCTATACCTGAAAATATTGATGATAAGTGGTACGATTGGTGCATTGCCAATTGGGGTACGAAGTGGTCAGCCTATGGCTATGAGAAAGACCGTGATTACTCAAATTCCGAAGAACTGCGCTTTTTGACCGCCTGGGCAGCTCCGCATCCTGTAATTCAACGTCTCTCGGAGATGTTCCCCGAAATCGAAATTATTCATGAATGGGCTGACGAGGACGTTGGCATGAACTGCGGCAGAAATGCGTATTATGACGGAGATCGCATTGAAGAATATTATCCCGAAAGTGAAAAGGAGCGGCTTGAATTTGCGGCGAGGGTTATGGACGTTGATCTTGCGGTTAATTACGGATTGTATCTCAATGCCTCGGAAACAGGATACATCAATATTGAGAGCGATGATGAATATGAGCTTATAGAACTATTCGGACGGCCTGCACTTTTTACTGACGACAGGATAACAGACGCAGATATTCCGAAAGGAACGTATTGTTACGATTTGCGGCAGTCAGACGATGGTGAGCGATTTTGTTCCGTTGAAAAAATCGTTACAGTAAATCACGGTGGCTCTGTCATAACCAAAGAGCCGATCGATCTCGGTGAAAAAGGTTTCATTCCTTTGACCGATGATACCGAACCGAATTTTATCGGTGAAACAAGCACGTTTACGGAGTTTATGAGCAATGAATATTGCTGCTCTATGGAAGAAACCGAAGATTTAGGAATGGAGATGGGATAATGCACACAAACAGAATTAAAGCTAAAGTGGACTTCAAGTTCTGCCTTGGCAGTATTCCCGCAATGCTGAGAGCCACAAAACCCGTACTTTCGGAACGACAGTACAAGGAACTGTGTAACGAGGTCAATAAATCCGACGGCTATCTTGAACAGAAACGCATCATATTCAGCTATGTTGATCCAATAATCAATGGCTGAAAACAGCGTAAAATCTAATATTTATTAAGGTCGTTTTGCCAATAGCAGATAAAAAATCTGGTGCTTGCAAAGCGACTTTTCTGCTGTTGGTATAAACGGCAGAAAGGAAAAACATGAACAGTTTTATGTCATGGGTAGGCGGAAAGAAAGCTCTCAGGGACGCAGTACTGGCAAGATTTCCTCCCTACTATGAACGGTATATCGAGGTTTTCGGCGGCGCAGGCTGGGTTCTCTTCCGAAAGCCGCCCGGTATGGATTTTGAGGTATATAACGATTTTAACGGAAATCTTGCAAATCTGTACCGCTGTGTGCGCGACAAGCCGAATAAGCTGAAATACAAGCTGCGGTATGTACTGAATTCCCGTGAGGATTTTGACTGGATTTTGGGACTTCACAAACGCAGTCTTTTCCCGAAATTTCGGGATATTGACAGAGCAGCTAAGTTTTATCAGCTTATCCGATACAGCTACGCTTCGGGACTGGACAGCTTTGCAAGTCAGCCGCATTCTATCTGGTCGGATTTCCCGATGATAGATTTGGCGGCAAGAAGATTGCAGAAGGTAGTAGTTGAGAATAAAGACTTTGAAAAACTGATAAGGCAGTACGACCGCCCTGTCAGCTTTTTTTATTGCGATCCTCCGTACTTTGCAACCGAAAACTACTACAAGGACGTGGGATTTAAAACTAAGGATCATATTAGGCTCAGAGATTCGCTAATGGATATCAAAGGTAAATTCCTTGTGTCCTACAACGATTGTCCTGAGATACGTGAAATATGGGACAAGCCGGATATCCGCATTGAGGAGATCAGCAGACTGAATAATCTTGCACAGCGGTACGACGGCGGCTGTCAGTATGCAGAACTCCTCATATCCAATTACGATACAAGCGAGAGGTCACGGGCAGTTCGCCAGCTCTCGCTGTTCGACGATGAAACAGACAATTTTGGAGGTATAAATTTATGAAAAAAATAATTTTTGCACAGGTACTCACGACTAACGGAACTACCGGATTTTCGGGACTTTATGATAAAAACGGCAATCCTGTTGTTGTAGAAATGGAGTGTGACGACTGCGGAGTAAGCCTTACAATCCGCCGCAATGCTCCCGAAAGAGAACGCCGTGACTGCGGCATCTCGGAGGAAGAAATAGAGAGGACTTGCGCTATGCACGATGACTGCGGAGATTGTCCGCTGTATGATTATTGCGGAGAGGATTCGGAGGTTGTATCATGAGTTATCTGTACAGATATTCGCAGGAAAATGCTGATCGCAGCGGAGAGATCGAGGTATATCGTGAAAGTCAGATGGAAAATATTCGCTGTAAAAATGCGATAGAAAAAGCTATTGCGGATAATTTTGACGGCTATTATTTAAGCGATACAGCGGTCAGGACAGCGCTTGCCGATTTCGGTTATGACCGCACAATGTGGGTGCTTGCGGCAAGTATTCTGAATAAGAATTATGACGGGCGTTTTTCACATGAAAATAAGGAATGGGCAAGGTCTGTTATTCCCTCATATCTTCCCCAAAAAGAAATTCAGAATTATTGCGTTGATTCTCATCCTGCCGTGCTTAACGGCTTTATCGATGAGGTCAGAAAGGAATACAGCAAGCTCGGACTTGTTAATGAAAAACAGTGCGATCACTCCGACGAGCCGCAGGATTATGAGAAAAAGCTGTTGATCCTTAAGCCGGAAATTCTTAATGAGCAGTTTAAGAACCCCATAAATCAGTATTTCTACGCAACGGGAGGTTTCGGCTGCGATCCCGAAAAATCGGGCAGAAAGGTGTTCGGTCAGTTTCTTGCGGACGGCGAGAAAGTGCATTTTTACCGTGAGGATTTCTGCGGAGTTGCGGACTATGACCGGCTTCCCAAATGGGCGATTGAACGGCTTGAGCAGATAGAAGCTCCGCAGATGAAAATACGCATATTTCAAATCGACCATGAAAAGGACAGCAACAAGCTTGCTTTTATGAACTACGATTACGCACAATCGCACGGAGGTGTAAAGGCTGAGAATTACCGTCAGATCTACGGCGGTACGGTAAACTGTGAAAATCTTGAAAGCGTTTTTGCCCTCTGCAATTCGGACAAAACTCCGCCCGGATATTACGGCGAGTCGATGTCCGTTTCTAATGTTATAGAGGTCTGCGAGGGCAAGGAGAAAGGCTTTTACTTCTGCGACAGCGTGGGATTTAAGCCAATCGACTTTGATATTACTCAGACAGACCACGAAGATATGATGAAAATTCTTGTAGTGGAAACTGGAAAAGCTCCATATGAAGCCGAGATTCGGCACGATATTCATGCTATGCAGTCTGTGGTCGGAGGCTGTATCGAACCGATATATTTTGAGCCGAAGCAGGACGCTCTTGTCTGGTGCAACGACGAGTTCCTGCTGAATAATTCCGCTCCCAACAGATTGGTTGGGGATTGCCTTGTTCACGGTGCTTTCTATGTATCGGGAAACTGTCAAAACGAATATGGCGAATGGGATAGCTGTTCGCTTACGGACGAGCAGATCAAACAGTATTCCAAGATGTTTGAAAATCCCGTTATCGTATTGGAGCAAGCGGAAGAATTGACCGAGGATTTTGAGGAATCGGAAGAACCCGAATTTACAATGTCATAAGGAAAGGAATGATGCAAATGAAAATTTCAGCGACTATCAACAGACTGGTCAACAAGCCGGATTCGTTAATAAAGGCGTTTGCCTCGGTCACGATCGACGGGTTGTTCGCGATCCACGGACTGCGGGTAATGGAATCGCAGAAAGGCAGATTTGTCAATATGCCGTCAACTTCGTACAAGGACGCTAATGGCGAAACAAAATACAGCGATATTTTTCACGCTATAACAAAAGCAGCGAGAAATGCTCTTAATCAGGCGGTTCTGAACGCTTACGATATTAAATTGCAGCAAGTGCAGGCTACAGAAATTGAGGTTGAAAACACTCCCGATGAGGAAATGTCCGACGAGCCTGCGGACGAACCGGAGCCTGAGATAGCAATGTAGTACAAAGGTTGGCTTTGTAATTTATTGAATAGGTAGAAAAATTCCGAAATTACTGGATTTTGCGGCGTTTTTATGCTATAGTTAAAGAAACAAATTTATCGGGGTGATACAATGAAAAAAGCGATAACGATCTTAGCTATATGCAGTCTGCTGCTTACGGCTTGCGGACAGATAGACGATACAGAATCCAAAGCGGAAACTACTACCGCAATTGTTTCCGAAAGCACATCTGACGAAGATACTGCGGAAACTTCATCGGCAAAAGGAGAAAAGGATACAAGCGAAGCCACGACTACTACGAGAAAGAGTTCGCAGACGGTATCCTCATCTTCAAAGCCGACGGGTACAACTGTAACTACGACCAAGAAAACCGGTTCTTCAAATGTTAACGGAAATTCTAATCAGGTGCAGAATTATAACGGTCAGGAAAATAACTACCAGCCTGAACAGAATAATCAGCAGCAGCCAGATAATTCGCCGTCTGATAACGATCAGAGTAATAACGGTGCGCAACAGAATGACCAACCGACTGACAATAAGCCTCAGAATAACAACCCGTCTCCTCCGGTTACAACGGCAAAGCCTGTGGTGACGAACAAGCCGACTACGACTACACCAAAGCCGCAGAATACCGAGCCGCAGACTGAACCGCCTGCACCGGAGCCTACTGAGGAAGAAAGGTATATGGATATTGGCAGAAACTTATTGCATGATGGTTCTGACTACAGCAAGGCAGAAGCGGTATACAACTGGATGACTGAAAACGGTTCGGGTACTTGCGTGAATTATTCATACAAGACATACCTAATCTGTCAAGGTATAGGGCTTGATTGCTATGCTTGCTGGACTGACTCAGGAATATACGGACACGTTGCCAATATAGTGAAAGTTGACGGAATATGGTATGTTCTTGATACTCAGGCAGGCGCTTTTCTTGACTACAACTATGGTTTTACAGAGGTTGTTGATATTGATGAAAACCATATTGCGGATGGAAGTATGATAAGCGATTATAGCTATGAAGAATTACACGAATAAAACGAAATACTAATAAACAGAGAGCCGAAGAAATTTTGGCTCTTTTTCTTTGCAAAAATGAAAAAGGAGAAATGCAATATATGTTTAAAACAAAATCAAAAATATTGAGAAAACTAAGCGCAGGGTTTATGGCAGGACTCTGTGCTTTTTCTATGATCGGAACTTCACTCAGCGGAGTGATAACGGCAAGCGCCGCAAGCGCCTCGACCGAAAACTCTGCGTTTCCGTCTTCCGATACGGTGATCGCAAAGGCGGCAACGCTTCTCGGCTCTCCGTATACCTTTGGAAATAAGGGATACTGGTACGCATACAATCAAGATCAGTATACTCCGCTTTCAGTTGAAACAATAAATAATCTCGGCATCGACTGTTCGGGACTTGTGTACTATACGCTCACTCAGCTCGGATACAAAACTTCGGGATTTTCATGGAATAACCCTGTTCCGGTAGATACGGCGCACTGGCTGACGGTCAGCGATAGCTGTACGATCACCTACAACGGCATAACTTCCAAGGTTGACGTGGAAAAGGAAAATATCAAAACGACCGATCGTCCGTATTGGGAATGCTCCGACGGTTCAACGATTACTCCCGGTTCTGTAGTAGTGGCGGAGAATCCCAAAGGTATCGACCATGCATGGATATATATGGGCGAATTTAACAGCCGTTCCGATGTTGTCTCCTATCTGAAATCGATAGGCGTTTCGGAAAGCCTTATCAATTCCAAGAATGTCGGCGACGGCAAAGGCGATGGCGGTAAGCATTGGAGAATTGAGTCCAACGGCTCTGAGGGTGTTGTTATCAACAACAAGACCGACGGCAAAACTGCGACTGCTATGAATATGTCGGCGTTCAGAATTACATCCAGAGATGTGAAATTTACTATCACAAAAGTCTATAAAGCTGATAATACCGTAAAAATCAATGGAATCAGTCCTATTGACGGTTCACAGGCTATTTACGGCGTATACACTGATAAAGCTTGTAAAAACAAAGTGGGAGAAATCAAAATCGATAAAAACGGAAGCGGCTCGATTGAACTTCCAAATAAGCAGTATTATGTTAAGGAAATCAAGGCTCCTACAGGATATAGCCTGTCGACGGAAGTTTTTGCCCTTAAGGCAAATGAAAATATCAATGTTACTGAGGATTACCTTAAAGGAAATATTGTTATTAATAAGTCTGCCGAGGACGGAGTGATCAGTCAGCGTGAATTTAGGGTAACATGGACTCAGAATGGGAAGTCACATTCTAAAACAGCAAAGACAAATTCAAACGGTATTGCTGAATTTAAAGGACTTAATGTATATGATTTTACAAGCAAAAAAGCAATTTCATATACCATATCCGAAATCAACGTAGAAACGAGATATGAAACTCCCAAGGCGAAGAATGTAAAGCTTACCGACGGCGATGTTGACCTGACTGTCAATGTCAAGTTCAATAACGAACTCAAAACAGGTTCTATTAAGATCAACAAGCAGTCGGAGGACGGATATATCGGTGACAGGACCTTTGAGATCAGAGGAAACGGCAAGACATACACTATCAAAACAGGCTCGGACGGCATGGCGATCCTCAGCGATATTCCCGTTTATGACAGCAATAACAACAAGATCACTTACACTGTTTCTGAGAAAAATGTGGACATCCGCTATGTAACTCCTGCGGATCAGACGGCGACACTTACAGCGGACGCAACTACTGCCAAGACCTTTAAGAATGAGCTGAAAAAGGGTTCTATAAAGATCAATAAACAGTCCGAGGATAATCAGAACGGTGACAGAGAGTTTACTGTCACAGGAAATGGCAAGACTTACAGCATAAAAACAGGCTCTGACGGTATCGCAATTCTCTCCGACATTCCTGTCTATGACAGCAATAACGAGAAAATAACCTATACGATCTCTGAGAAAAATGTCCCGGTAAAGTATGTTGTTCCTGCCGATCAGACGGCAACTCTTACGGCTGACGCAACTACAACTAAGACTTTCAAAAATGTTCTCAAGAAATTTACCGTTGAAGTAACAAAGCAGGATTCCGAAACAATTTCCGCACAGGGCAATGGAACTCTTGCAGGAGCAGTTTACGGTCTGTACAAGGATGGCGAGCTTGCAGACACCTACACCACAGACGAAAACGGATATTTCAAGACAAAGGAGTATGTCTGCGGAAATTACACGGTTAAGGAGATTTCTCCCTCAGAGGGATATCTGCTTGACGATACTGTGTATCCTGTCGGCGCAGAACCAGAGAATTATACGGTTGAGAATAATAACGTAAATCTTACAGTCTATGAAAATTCGGTTAAGGGCAATATTTCAATCATCAAGCATTCCGATGACGGTTCAACACAGATCGAAACTCCCGAAGTTGGCGCAGAATTTGAGGTTTATCTGAAATCCTCCGGTTCTTATGCAAACGCAAAGGATTCCGAAAAGGACTATCTTGTTTGCGATGAAAACGGCTATGCTGCGACAAAAATGCTCCCTTACGGAATCTATGTCGTTCATCAGACCAAGGGCTGGGAAAATACCGAGTGGATGGAGGATTTTGAGGTCAATATCAGCGAAAACGAAAAAGAATATTTCTACCTTATCAATGACGCAGTGAAAAAATCCTTTGTAAAGATCGTAAAAAAGGACGCTGAAACAGGCAATGTGATCCCAGTTTCAGGAATCGGCTTCAAGGTTTGGGACTGTGCAAATTCCGGCTATGTATCGCAGAAAATTAACTATCCGTCCGAGATGATCCTTGACACATTCTATACAGACGAAAGCGGCTCGCTTATGCTTCCGCAGGAGCTTGTTTACGGAAATTATGAGCTTCACGAAGTGCAGTCCGCAGAGGGATATGTCCTTGATAAAAATCCTGTTCCATTTACAATTGACGGTTCAGTAGAAACCGTAGTTGTGGAGAAAACAAATACCGCACAGAAAGGAAAAATCAGCGTTCAGAAAACAGGTGATATTTTCAAAACAGTTGCTACGGCTTCGTCTGCTTACACAGACGAAAACGGCGAAACGGTTGTAAATCCGACGACCTATACTCCCATTTTTGCTAACGGAAATCTGTCCGGCGCAGTATTTCAGATTATCGCAGTAGAGGACATTGTCACGCTTGACGGCACACTCAGAGCAAGTGCTGGCGATGTTGTAGCTGAGATCACAACCGATGAAAACGGGTATGCTCAAACCGATCTGCTTTATCTTGGCAAGTACGAGGTCAAGGAAATTACCGCGCCTTACGGCTATGTTCTAAACGCAGAATCTCAGTTTGTTGAACTGACCTACGCAGGACAGGAAATCGCAGTTCGTGATACCGTTGGCACAGCTTTTGAAAATGACTATCAGGGCGTTGAAATTTCACTCTCTAAGGTCATGGAAAAGGACGAGTTATTTAACATCGGAAACGTCGATGAATATACACGAGTTCGTTTCGGACTGTTTGCAGCCGAGGATATTACGGCGGCAGACGGTGCTGTAATTCCTGCTGACGGACTGATTTCCGAAATCAGCCTTGATGAAAATATGACGGCTGTAATTGCAGAAAAAATTCCTTTCGGCAAGTACTATGTTCAGGAAATTGCGACTGATGAGCATTACGTCCTTAACGGCGAAAAGTATCTTGTGAATTTTGAGTATATGGGACAGGAAGTAACGACTGTTTCAATAGACTGCGGTCAGTTCGTAAATGAACTGAAACGTGGTAAAATCGAGGGTATCAAGGTAAATGAAAGCGATGAGCCTCTTGAAAATGCAGTATTCGGACTTTTTAATACAGACTGCACAGAGTTCGTTGAAAGCAATGCGATAATGACCGCTGTTTCCGATGAAAACGGATATTTTGAATTTGACGAGATTCCATACGGCGCGTATATTGTCAGAGAGATCGAAGCTCCCACAGGATATATTCTCAGCGATGAAAGCTACCCCATAACTGTTTGCGAGGACGGCGAAACTGTCACGATCCGTACAGTCAACAAGCCTATTACCGTTGAAGTATCCAAGGTCGATGTCTACGGCAATGAACTAGAGGGCGCAGAAATGCAGCTTGAAAATGCTGACGGAGAGATCGTTGACAAATGGACTTCCGACGGAACAAATCATGTTGTTACCGAGCTTCCTGCCGGAGATTACACTCTTAAGGAAATCGCTGCTTCCGACGGTTATGTGATCGCAACTGACATCAGATTCACAGTTGACGTTTACGGAAATGTTACCGTAGAAAATGTGGACGCAACCGCTGTTTCTGAGAACGGAAATCCGCTTATCGTCATGGTAGACGATACCACAAAGGTGCAGATCTCAAAGCAGGATATTACTACAAGCGAGGAACTCCCCGGCGCGACCATTCAGATCATTGATAAGGACGGTAACGTTGTTGATGAGTGGGTTTCCACAACAGAGCCGCACTTTATTGAGGCTGAACTGATCGCAGGAGAAAAGTACACTCTTCACGAAACTGCCGCTCCCGACGGATATGTTATTGCGAACGACGTTGAATTTACCGTAAATTCAGACGGCTCAGTAACCGAGGTCGTAATGAAGGACGATACCACCAAGGTGAAAATCAGCAAGCGTGATATCACTACGGACAAGGAGCTTGCAGGCGCAACGCTTCAGATCATTGACGAGGACGGAAATGTTGTTGAGGAATGGGTATCAACAGACGAGGCTCACTTCGTCGAGGGCAAGCTGATCGCAGGCAAGGAATACACGCTGAAAGAAACTATCGCTCCGGACGGTTACGAGATCGCAAATGAGATAAAATTCACGGTAAATGCTGACGGAAGCGTGACCGAAGTTGTAATGTACGACGAGCTTACTCCTAAAACTGATACTCCGTATACAGGCGATAATCACAGCAATTTTGCGGCGTTTGCACTTATGGCTGCTTCTGTAGTCATTTTCCTTGTGCTTATCATCAGCAGAAAGAAAAATGATGATGAAACCGAGGACAGCTCCGCACTTTGCCCTGACTTTATTGAAATTGATGAGGATTGATCTATGACTAAGAAAACTAAAGTTATCCGTACCCTTGCGGCTGTTACCGCAGCCGCCCTCCTTTGCGGAGGTATTTATCTTCTTGTGAAAAACGATGTTGCTCAGAAAATCAACTGGCGTGATATTTTGATCTACGCTCCTACCCCGATAGCGCAGGAAACGCTTGATAAGGCGGTTGACAATAGTTCTGAAAAGCCTTCCGCTGACAGAGTTCCCGAGGATACAAAAGACGAACTGACCGCACAGGTCCGGCAGCTTTCCGCAGAGCATAGCGATTCCGTGGCATGGCTGTATATCCCCGATACGAATATCGATTACCCGATCATGCAGTCGGCCGATAACGATTATTACGCTCACAGAGCAACAGACGGAAGTTACCTCTATTCGGGTTCTTTGTATATGGACTATCGCTGTTCTTCTGATTTCAGCGACTTCAACAGCGTGATCTACGGTCACAATATGGGCAACGGAACGATGTTTGCGAATCTTCCTAATTACGAAAACGAGGAATATTTCATGAATCACAGCTACGGCTGGCTGACTACCGAGGACGATGTTCGGCTGATAGATTTCTTTGCGGTGGCAAGTACTACAGATACAAGCGGACTTTATCTTGCCGATCCTAATTTTCAGGAATGGGATGATCAGCTCAGAAACTGCGCAGGCATTTACAAAGAAATTGAAGTGACTGAAAACGATCATTTAATTACCCTTTCCACTTGCACAAGTGCAGAGGGTAACAGTAGAACAATTCTGGTAGGAAAAATTATTGAGGAGAGTGATGTGGAATGAAGTTAAAAAAGACAAAAAAGAAGGTGATTGCGGCGGTCGCAAGCGCTATGTGCTTTGCTGCGATGATGTCGACAACTGCCTACGCATCGGGCGATGTTGCCGGAGCAGTGACAAGCACTTGGACTACTGCAAGATCGCAGGTCGTGTCGGTTGTAAACAATGTTGTGTTCCCCGTGATCGACGTAATACTGGCGGTTTTGCTGTTTGTCAAGATAGGTCTCGCATATTTGGATTATCGCAAACATGGTCAGTTAGAGTGGACGCCAATTGCTATCATTTTCGGCTGTCTGATCTTTACTTTGACAGCTCCGCTGTATATCTGGAGTATCATCTGATAAGGAGTGAGAATGAATATGAAAACAAAAGTAATGACCGCTTTTTTAGCGGCAGTCATGCTGACATTGACCGCCTGCGGAACGATCAGTCCGCCAATACAGAATGCAGCGGAAACAACTGCAACAACGCCGATAACAGCCGAGTCTGTACTGGATTCGGCTGTCTCTTCGGAGAGTGAAAGTACAATTGAAAATAAACAGGTGAAATCCGATACCTTTATCGCAGAGTTTTTTGATTCAAATATCAGCTTTGCAGACGTTTCCGCGATCTTTACCGAGGCGATGAAAGGCTGTTCCTTTGAATCGGAAAAAGATGACTCAAACGGAATACAGAAAATTACGCTTAAAGGCAAAAACGGCGGCGGAATGCTTAACGTTCTCTGCATTGATCTGTCTCAGTCACGGCTTGATTACGACATGGAATATATCCTTGAAAACTTCGGGGATTACTATTTCGGTCAGACCTCCGCACAGATGAGCGGTATCACCGAGGACGATTTTGTGTCAAATTATCGCATGATAAACACTGTCGTTTCAAAGGGAAAATATCAGCGTTATGCTTCCGTTCAGAAAACCGACGGTATGGCTACGCAGTTCGGGTACACCGAAACCTACGCTGTGTTTTCCGAGAACAATTTGACTGTTGTTTCCGGCGCATACCTCAGTACAGATATGATGGAAAGACAGAACTTTTCTCAGCTTATGGCTAAGTTTGCTGAGAATGTAAAGTATTGATTTAACATTAAAAGGACTGGGAAAATTCTCAGTCCTTTGTTGTTTGGTGGTATAAATCAGAACTTGTTAACCTACATTCCACACATCATTTCATAAAAGCCTGGAATCACTGATGTTGCTAAAATTTGCAGAACTGTTGCAACATCAATAATTGCATGACCCACCATTATAGGTAATGGATTTCTTTTCTTGTAGTAGTACCAACACAAAATCAGTGTTAGTGGTAAAAAAGAAATAAAACGGTAAATGATATATCTCAAATCAAACAGCGTAGGAATAAAACTATGCTGTAAGGCAAAAAAGAAAGCAGGAACAGATATTGCTAAAATCTTACTATGTATCTGATTGACACCGCACCCCAAATATAATCCATCCTCTGCAAATGCAGTAGTTATTGGCAATATAGCAACATTTATAACAGCTATCCATATCGGTATAGGAGCGATCATCATCGGTGCTGCATATGGGATAATTCCGTAGCAAAAATATCCAGCCATATACATTCCCATCATACCAATTACCAATACTAAAACCGATATTCCTATTATTTGCTTAGCCTTTGTTTTACCTTTTTGATAATTAATCAATTCCCAGAAACTACTTTTGTTTTTCTTTGTGGAAAAATGGATAATCAATATTACAACAATATTGACTATACTGGCTGCAATAGACCACCAATTGCTTATATTCTCTACTTCTTGTTTTGTAATAATTGCTCCAATTACAAATATCAAAACAAAAATCACGCAACGAATCGGAAGTAAATAAACCATACTTTTATTTGTATTCATCAATTAACACCTTTATAAATTCCGATTAATCTTATTACCTATTATATCACGTTCAACTCGAAAAGTCAACCAAACAATCCGAAAGAGGTGATAAATTGCCATATATCCCATTTACAGAAGAACAAAAAGTCCTTGCTAATTCGGTAGACTTGGAGCATTTCCTGCGTATGCGAGGTGAAAAATTAGAACGTGTCGGCAGAGAGCATAAGCTCATTTACTACGACGGTTCGGGCAAGCACGACAGCATAACGCTCCGTGGCTCGACTTGGTTCGATCACAAGAATCAGGTCGGCGGCGGAGCGATAAAGTTCATGCAGGAGTTTTACGATATGGACTTTCAGACTGCGGTGCAGGAACTGTTAGGGCAGACAGTAACGCCGCTGTCACACAGTCCGCCGAAAGCTACCCCAAAGGAAGAAAAGAAAGAATTCAGTCTTCCCGAAGCGAACAGCAATATGCACAGAGTGTTCGCATACCTCATAAAACAGCGTTTCATTTCTCCCGATATTATCAGCCATTTTGCAAAGCAGCATACGCTCTATGAGGATAAGGAGCATCACAATGCTGTGTTTGTGGGAACAGACGAAAACGACGTACCACGACAGGCTCACAAACGTTCAACCAATTCTTTCGGGAAAACTTTCCGCATAACTTGTGAGGGTTCGGACACGAAATACAGCTTTTCCCACTTTGGCGAGTCGGAAAAGCTGTTCGTGTTTGAGGCTCCTATTGATATGATGAGTTTTCTTACGCTCTATCCGCAGAACTGGCAGCAGCACTCATATATTGCAATGAACGGTGTGTATGAAAATGCCGTTTTAACGGCGTTAAAGAACCATTCAAACCTCAATGAAATTGTGCTTTGCGTGGATAATGATGAAGGAGGAATCGAAGCGGTTGACCGTTTAAGTGATATTCTCAGAGAGAACGGATATGCCAATATTAAGCGGATTGCACCTGAGTTCAAGGATTGGAACGAGTGCCTGAAAGCGCAGAATGGTGTAGAACCTCTTCCTGCTGTTCCGCATAAGCGAAAGGAAGAATATCTGAAAGAAGTTAGCGAACTTGGGTATCTGAAATGCCGTCCAGATAAGCTGACCTCGCAGATCTATGCTACTTTCAAAAACGGACAATACAAGTATCTGGCTGAGTATGCTTTGGCAGGCTCGGCATTTTTTATGCCCAAAAGTGAGCGAATAAACAGCGAATGTAAAGCGTTTACAAGGCTTCAAAGTAGGCTCAGGGGTAGTTACAAGCCTTACACCGACAAGAGCAAAAAGGCACAGAAACAAAGGAATTTGCAGGATTGTGTGCAGGAGGTTTTGCGTGATCTTAAACAGACAGCCCGTACCCGTGAACAGTCAATAAATACGGCGAAATTGTTGTATCAGCTTGCGGACTCAGCGGTCAGATTATCGGTTGAGGAAGCTTTAAGTGTACCGATTCAGGAGCAGACCGAGGATATTCAGATAGTTTCAGAACCCGAACCGTGTATGGAATTCAGCTGATCAAGTTTTTCGGTTTTGCGGAGCAAAATTGAGGACGTTGTCCTCAAAGAAAAACTTGTTGGCAATAGCCGTTTAAGGCTATTGCCATACCCTCCGCCTCACAGCGCAATACCTTGAAGATAACAAACTAACTGTCTTATTAAATACAAAAGATAGAATATTGCATACAGATTGGAAGTGAAATTTTGAATGAAAAACAAATGATTTTAATAGGCGTACTTGTTGTGGCTTTTATCGCCTTTTTAGTGGTTGTAAATCTGCTTGACAATAAGTCCCTTAACGGAATAAAGGCTAAAAAGATCGGTGACGGACAGCACGGAACTGCGAGGTGGGCAACTAGATCGGAGATAAAGAGGACTTTTATCCCTCTGCCATTTGAGCCTGATCTCTGGCGGCAAGGTAAGAATCTGCCGACTGTTCAAGGGACTGTTGTAGCCTGCCGAACGCACGGCAAAAAGACTGTCGCATTAGTGGATGACGGCGATGTTCATACTCTTATGATCGGCGCTGCGGGAGTGGGAAAAACAGCCTACTTTTTGTATCCGAATATAGAGCTAGCCTGTGCAAGCGGAATGTCGTTTGTCAGTACAGATACAAAGGGCGTGCGCTCGGATAGGGTGCGATAAGAAACAGATTAAGGCACTGTCCATCAAGGTAACGATGGAGGCGAACTGTCTAACCGAAAGGCGAAAGCCGAACGGAACAATAGCATGACAGGAAAGCGGTAAGTTACCCTATACACAAGGGTACGACTGAACTGCAACGCCAAGCAGATATGAGGATAAAACTATGAATGTTGAATGCGAGTTTCAAGTTTCCGTTGTGTCCGGACGGAGGAACGTGTATGTAATCGATTATAAAATCGGTATCAACCTCTGATATGAAAGCATTGCATTTCACCCTTGTGCAATGGGTTGCCAATAAATTCATATGACAAGCCAGAGAACTGGTAATAACGAAACAAAAGCATATCCGACAATCTGCATTAGCCTGCTTATTGCATTAACCGAGGATTGCCTAAGCCCAAACGCTCCATGAGCTATATGTAATGCCGGAAACGGTGATAAATTTTAAGCCGAAAGGCAAGAAAGATGACATTGAATATTGGGTATGGCAACGGAGTCCTCATAGTAGTCCGAGGAGGATAATGACCTCTGCATGGCGAAGGAGGACAGTTATTGTGTTCTGAAATCAAAAATTGATTAGGGAGGAATACCTCAATGAAACCAACAACAGAGATTTTAGAGAATATCAGTAAAAATTCAAGGAAACACAAAGATAAGATTTTCACAAGACTGTACCGCTATCTTTTACGTTCCGACCTGTACTACATTGCATATCAGAATCTTTATGCAAACAAGGGTGCAGGAACAAAAGGAGTAGATGATGATACGGCGGACGGATTTAGTCAGGAAAAAATCAACTGTATTATACAATCGTTATCAGACGGCAGTTATAGTCCTAAGCCCGTAAGAAGAACCTATATCAAAAAGAAAAATAACAGCAGTAAGAAAAGACCATTGGGAATACCAACGTTTACGGACAAGCTCGTTCAGGAAGTATTGCGAATGATATTGGAAGCGGTCTATGAACCGATTTTTTCTAACTATTCACATGGCTTCAGACCGAACAGGAGCTGTCATACTGCGCTGAGTTTTCTGAAAAAGGACTTTACAGGCGTAGTCTGGTTTATCGAAGGAGATATAAAGGGCTGCTTTGATAATATCGATCACAATGTTTTGATAAACATCATAGGCAGTAAAATAAAAGACGCAAGATTGTGTCAGCTTATCCGGAAATTTCTTCGTGTCGGATATATGGAAAACTGGAACTATAATCCAACCTATTCAGGCTGTCCGCAGGGCGGTATAGTATCGCCTCTGCTTGCGAATATTTATCTGCATGAGCTTGATAAATTTGCAGAAAAAATGGCAGCAGATTTTTATAGGAAAAGAACACGTGTATATACGAAAGAATATAACGTGGTAACCGGACAATTAACGAAATACAGGAAAATGCTGAAAACTGCCAAAGGTGAAGAAAAGTCAAAATACCTTATGAAAATTAAGCAGCTCCGTAAAGAGCTTGCCAAAACTCCATGCGGTTCCAGAACGGATAAAGTCATAAAATATATCCGCTATGCAGATGATTTTCTGATAGGCGTTAAAGGAACTAAGGAAGAATGCGAGCAGATAAAAAAGCAATTTGCAGATTTTATTAGCAACACGTTGAAAATGGAGCTTTCTGAGGAAAAGACTTTGATAACGCACAGCAGTAATCCCGCAAGATTTCTTGGCTATGACGTTCGTGTCAGACGTGATAATATTCTAAAACCGCATGGCAATCATTTGCAGAGAACTCTGAAAGGAAAGGTCGAGCTGAATATTCCATTTCAGGATAAAATAATGCCGTTCCTGTTTGAAAAATCAATTATCAGACAGTTAAAGGACGGAACGCTTGAACCTATTGCAAGAAAGTATCTGTATGGCTGTACTGATTTGGAAATACTATTTGCTTTTAATGCAGAACTGCGTGGAATTTGCAATTACTATGCTTTAGCGAGTAACTTCACAAAATTGAGCTATTTTGCGTATTTTATGGAATACAGCTGTCTGAAAACGCTTGCCGGAAAGCATAAAACCACAGGCAGAAAGATAATTGCAAAATACAGCCGTAATGGCAGTTGGAGTATTCCGTACAAAACGAAAAGCGGTATTAAATACTGCAAATTTGCCGATTATATGAAGTGCAAAAAAGCAGTAAACTTTGATGAAAAAATTGTGGACTACGCCGTTCTTCATGCAACAACAAGGACAACTCTTGAAAAGAGACTTGAATCTCACGTTTGTGAGTTGTGTGGAAAGACCAATGTGCAGCTTGAAATGCACCATGTGAATAAAGTAAAAAATCTCAAAGGAAAAGATTTCTGGGAAATTATGATGATAGCCAAAAAGCGGAAAACAATAGCCGTTTGTAAAGACTGTCACCATAAAATCCACCACCCTTGAATTTTGAAAGTTGAACAATAATGGCGAGCCGGATACATCGAGAGGTGTAAGTCCGGTTCAGGGAGAGGTCTGGGCAGACCTGTTATGGCAACATAATAAGGCGGCTCTTTCCTACTCTACGACGTAGCACGAAATTATGGCACTATCGCTTCAAAGTACTATGGCTACAATGTTTCGGTGCTTGATTTGAGAAATCCGACAAGGAGCGATGAAAACAACATCCTGCATCTTGTCAACAAATATATGGACATTTATCTGTCCGATAAGACCGATCTTTCAGCTAAAGCAAAGGCTGAAAAGTACGCAAAGATCACAGCAAAAACCATAATCAACATCGGCGGAGGTGACAGCTCAAGCTACGGTCAGAACGCCTTTTTTTACGACGCAGCAGAGGGATTGCTTGCCTCTGTAATTCTTTTAATTGCGGAGTTCGGCGACAAAAATGAACGTCATATCGTTTCGGTTTTCAAGCTGATCCAAGACCTTTTGGCAAAATATCAGCCTGCGCCGAAAGCCAAACCGAAGATGTATTTTTCAAAGCTTATGGACAAGCTTCCCTCGGAGCATAAAGCTAAGTGGATGGCTGGAGCGGCGCTGAATGCTTCCGATCAGTCAATGCTGTCCGTAATGTCGACTGCACTTTCAAGACTTAACAGCTTTCTCGATACGGAAATGGAACAGCTTTTGTGTTTCGGTACAGCGGTTGACGCAGAAAAATTCTGCTCCGAAAAGTCGGCTATTTTTATTGTGCTTCCCGAGGAAGATCAGTCAAAATATTTTATGGTGTCACTTTTAATTCAGCAGTTATACCGTGAAATTCTGGTTATCGCCGATGAGAACGGCGGTAAGCTTCCGAACCGTGTGATGTTCTATATGGACGAATTCGGCACGTTTCCTAAGATCGACGGAGCAGAAGCAATGTTCTCAGCAGGCAGGAGCCGAAAAATTTCAATTGTGGCAATAATCCAGTCCTTCGCACAGCTTGAACAGAACTACGGCAAGCAAGGAATGGAGATCATTACGGACAACACTCAGCTGACTGTTTTCGGCGGTTTTGCTCCTAATAGTCAGAGTGCGGAGGTTCTTTCCAAATCTCTCGGAGAACAGACTGTGTTAAGCGGTTCTGTTTCGAATGGCAGGGATAAAAGTCAGTCATTGCAGATGATAGGCAGACCGCTTATGACTGTGGACGAGTTAAAGTCTATGCCGAAAGGACAGTTTATCGTTATGAAAACGGGAACTCACCCGATGATAAGCAAGCTGAAGCTGTTCTTCAAATGGGGTATCTCTTTTGAGGACGAGTACCGCCTGCCCGACAAAACCGCAAGAGCGGTTTCCTACAAGGAGCGCGACGAGCTGATAAAGGACGTTGAAGTCAAATATCCGCAGAAGAAAAAAGCGGCTCCTCCTGTGGAGATCGAGATAGCGGAGGACGAAGAAGAATTTGAGGAAGAACCGAAAAAGAAAGCTAATGTTAAAACGAACAGGAGTTGATGCAAATTGATATTACCGAGAAGAATTTACGATCTTGGACTAAGCCACAAGGCTGTGGCTGTTTACTGTTATCTTGCAGGCTGTGCGGATAAGAACGGAGAGTGCTATCCGTCAGTGCGCAGAATAGCTGAAGATTTGAGCATTAATAAAAGTACGGTGTTTCGGGCGTTTAACGAGCTTGAAGAACAAGGCTTGCTGGAACGTGAAGCAAGATACCATACGCAAGGCGGACGGCGCAGTTCGTTGTATAAAATAAAGGGTGAAATTACTCCAACGAATCGAGATGCCAATGTCACTTTGAAAAATGGAGGTGGCATGAATGTTTGATTGGATTTCAGACGCTGTCGACTGGGTCTGCGACGGAATTTCGTCGCTTTGGGATAATACAGTTGGTTCGGCTATTGACGCGATCACAGACGAGATCTGGGACGTAATGTTTTCGTGGTTGTTTAATCTCATTTACGGCGCAGTAGCCGATCTGTTTGAATTCATCAATGCAAGCACAAGCAATATTTTCGCCCTGTCGTGGGTGCAGTCGTTCATAGCATTGTTCCACAGTCTCGCTTGGATGCTGTTTGTCTGCGGACTTATCGTGGCGGTATTTGATACGGCGATAGCCTATGAATCGGGGCAAGCGAACATCAAAAACACCTGTCTGAATGTGCTGAAAGGCTTCATGGCGGCAAGTCTGGTGACAGTCGTTCCTCAACGGCTGTATGCATTCTGTGTGGCGATGCAGGGAACTTTTTCTCATGAACTGCTTGGCGGATTTATAGGGGCTACCTCATCGTCGGTGGCAGGCACAGGACTTTCCGTAATTATTGCTATCGCCTCGGATATTTCGCTGTTCAGCCTGTTTTTTATCATACTGTTCGGTTACTGCACTGTGAAAGTTGTGTTTTCAAACATCAAGCGAGGCGGCATAATGCTGTGTCAGATCGCTGTGGGAAGTCTGTATCTGTTCGGAGTTCCGAGAGGTTACACAGACGGATTTTACTCATGGTGCAAGCAAGTTATTGCGACCTGTCTGACGGCTTTTTTGCAGACCACTATTCTCTATCTCGGACTGCTGACCTACACTCAGCACGCTCTGCTTGCGGTGGGAATTTGCTTGTCGGCGACGGAAGTTCCGAGGATTGCTCAGATGTATGGACTTGATACGAGCGTTAAGGTCAATATGATGTCTGTCAGTCATACGGTTTCTATGGGCGCTAAGGCTGTCGGAATGTTGAAAGGAGGGGCAAAATGAAAACCTACATCTACCCCGAAAATCTTAGAGCAAACGTAAAGCTGTGGTTCTGGAATGTCCGTGATTTTATCATGATCTGCGGCGGAATAATTCTGTCGGTCGTGGTTCTGGTAAACTTCCGGAACGTCCTGCCTTTTGCGGCGACCGCCTGCTTTGCATTTCTCTCGCTTCGGGTCGACGAAACGGCAATTATGGACTATATTTTTAATGCTGCGAAGTTTTTTCTGACCTCGCAGCAGTTGTTTTTATGGAGGAGAAATTAAATGACAAAGAAGAAAAACGGCGTTCAGAGTCTTATCGGCTTTGAACGCTTTACTCGTTTCGGAGTGAAAACCGACAAGGCTGAAATAGCTTTTTTCAGCGTAGAACCGACCAATATATCCGTCCTGTCGGCGGCTAACATTGACGTGAAGATACACCATTTGATGATGCTTTTAAGCACGATACCCGACCTTGAAATACTTGCTCTGGACTCCTGCGAGTGTTTCGATACAAACAAGGTGTACGTCAAAAAGCGTTTGCAGACCGAGCAGAACGAGGCGGTCAGAAAACTGCTGCAGGCAGACTATGATTTCCTTGACGAAATTCAGGTGGAGATGTCCTCGGCACGTCAGTTTTTGTTTGCGGTACGGTTTAGACGTGAAAAGGATGAGCAGATATTTAACACGCTTAATCGTGTTGACAAAGCAATCGCAGAACACGGATTTGCGGCTCGTCGAATGTCCAAACCTGAGATAAAGCGTATGCTTGCGCTGTACTTCGGAACGAGCATATCGGGTGATGAAATCCCCGATATTGAGGGAGAAACCGAATTTGATTGGGAGGCGAAAACGAATGAAGAATAAGCAGAAGAAAAAAGAACTGTCCGCAGAGCAGCTTGAGATTATCGACGCAAAGGACTTTTTTGACCGCACTGTTCCGGGAATAATCAAGTTTTACACCGACTACTATATCTGCGGAAACTTCTATAAGTCCTGCTGGGCGGTAACGGAATATCCGACTTCAACGGAAGAAACGGCTATCCTCGCTCACCTTGCCGACAGAAACGGAGTAACGCTCAGAATTTACAACCGCCTTGTGACAAGCATGGAGCAGCGGAAGATCGTTCAGCAGGCAATGCGTAAGAACCACATGATGACCACCACAAACGATGTAAACGAGAGCATCAAGGCTCAGGATAACATCAACGACGTTGTAGAACTGCTGTCGGAACTTCGCCGCAATAAAGAACCGCTCCTGCATACGGCTGTGTTTATTGAATTAAAGGCAAATTCCGAGGATAAACTGAAAGAATTGCAGGCGGATATAACTATGGAGCTTACCCGTTCCAAAATCTCTGTTGACAGGCTTTTGCTCCGTCAGAAAGAGGGATTCCTCGCTGTTCTTCCTACAGGAAATAACGTGTTCGCAAGTCAGTTTGAACGTGTTCTGCCTGCAAGCTCTGTAGCAAATCTCTACCCTCTAAATTACTCAGGAAAAACCGATGAAAACGGCTTCTATATCGGCAGAGATAAGTATGGCAGCAACGTGCTTGTAGACTTTGATAAGCGTACAGAGGACAAGACAAACAGCAATATCCTCATTCTCGGCAACAGCGGTCAGGGCAAGTCGTACTTGATGAAACTTTTGCTGTGCAATCAGCGTGAGGCAGGCAAATCTATCCTCTGCCTTGATCCCGAAGCCGAGTACCATGACCTCTGTTCCAACCTTGGCGGCACCTACATCGACATGATGTCCGGTGAATTTATGATAAATCCCTTAGAGCCGAAAGCATGGTCGGACGGAGAAAAGGCAGATATTGAATCTCCCGAAGCGTTCCGCAAGGTCACTCGTCTCAGTCAGCACATCAGCTACCTCAAGGATTTTTTCAGAGCCTACAAGGACTTCACCGACGCTGAAATTGACACCATAGAGATCATGCTTATGAAGCTGTACGCAAGATTCGGAATTGACGATTTTACCGATTTCAATACGCTGAACAGCGAAGATTATCCAATTATGAGCGACCTCTACGAACTTATTGAAAAGGAATTCATGGCGTTTGACCATGAGAAAAAGCACCTTTACACCGAAGAAATGTTACAAAATATCTGTCTTGGACTTCACTCCATGTGCAAAGGTGCAGAGTCAAAATATTTTAATGGCAGAACAAACATCAAGGACGGCGAGTTTATCTGTTTCGGAGTGAAAGGTCTTATGGACACAAATAAGCGTTTGAAAGATACTCTGCTGTTCAACATTCTCAGCTACATGAGCAATCAGCTTTTAGGCAAGGGAAATACAGTTGCGGCAGTAGACGAGCTGTATTTGTTCCTCACAAACATGACCGCAATCGAATATATCCGAAACGGCATGAAACGTGTGCGTAAAAAGGAGTCGTCTTTCATATTAGCTTCACAAAATATTGAGGACTTCCTGCTGCCTGAGATCAAGGAATTTACAAAGCCACTGTTCTCAATTCCAAGCCACTATTTTCTGTTTAATCCCGGAAATATCTCTCCGACTGCATTCATTGACACCTTGCAGCTTGAAGAATCAGAGTACAGCTTGATAAAGTATCCCGAAAGAGGTACTTGCCTTTACAGGTGCGGAAACGAGAGGTATCTGTTACAGGTCATTGCTCCTGCGTATAAGGCGGCGCTGTTTGGTTCGGCGGGCGGAAGATAAATCTTAAAACGTGCTGATTTGCTTGATTTTCAGTATATAATGTGATATAATCAATATCACAGAAACGAGGTGCAGAACTTATGGGTTTGAAAAGAACAAGCGTGTTTATCAGCCTTATACTTCGCCATCAGCCGGAGGTTATCGGAATATCTCTTGATCGGCACGGTTGGGCGAATGTTCAGGAGATGATAGATGGAATAAATAAAACCGGAAAATACAGCATTGATATGCCGACGCTTGAAGAAATAGTGAGAACTGATAATAAGCAGCGATACAGTTTTAATGAGGATAAAACAAAAATCAGAGCAAATCAGGGACATTCCATTAATGTCGATGTGGAACTGAAAGAGAATGTTCCTCCCGAAATACTGTATCACGGCACAGGTGAAAAATATGTTGATTCAATTAATACTGAGGGATTAAAACCTAAAAGCAGGTTGTATGTGCATCTTTCAAAGGATATTGACACGGCAATTAAGGTTGGAAGCCGACATGGAAAACCTGTTGTATACAAGATATCTGCAGGAGAAATGCATCGGCAGGGATATCAATTTTATCTGTCTGAGAACGGTGTGTGGCTGACCAAAATTGTGCCTGCTGATTTTATTAAAATCGAAAGATAAACGATTGAGAGTCGCAGAAATGCGGCTCTTTTTTTACAAAATGGGAGGACTGATAAAAATGCAGAAGAAAAAATACGGCGTATGGAAAACGAGATATGCCGAAAACAGCAGAAATATATTTGAGGATTGGGTTCGTCAAAGAAATGGCGAACCCGTTTTGTTTTCCACGGAGCTTGGTGCTCTTCAATATATGCATGGCTTGGAAATGCAAACACAAAGTGTGTTTACGGAATTTGAAGTCCGTGAGGTGATGTAATGTCTGCAACGGTTGCGGCGGCTCTGAAAAAGATAGCGATATATATTCTGGGCGACGAAAAGAAACGAGGAAAGCTGTTTGTGTTGATCGGGAGTATCGCCGTTGGATTTATCGGCTTAATGTGCCTGCCCGTAGCTGTGCTTTCAAGTATGGGCAGTATGGAGATCGAACAGCCTCAGATAGACAAAAGTCTGTTTAACGAATCTGCAATAATGGCAGGACTTAGCAGTGAGCAGCAAGCTAAAATAACCGAAATTCAAAACAGCGGTCAGGATATCGAGAACGCCATGACAAACGCAGGAGTCCGCTCTCAGACCATAAAGGCACAGCTGATATTTATGTCATATTTTGATGAGGTGCAGAATTTCAATGCTGAGTCCTATGCCAACCTGTTCGCCGTTGCTCCGAATGACAGCGATCTGATATCAGCGATAAACTCAACTTACGGCTTGGAGATCGATTACGACGAATATATGCGAAGCTACACTTGGGTGATGAATTCCACGATTAATGAGTATATGTTCAGCGATGAAAGTACAAAGAACTGTGCCGATCTTGCGGCTTGGGCGGAGAATGCGTATGTGTCAGGCTGGGGATATATGAACGGATTTATCGGCAAAAGAAACGAGAGCGACCGCATCAGATATGCCGATAACGCAGGACTTATGATTGGATATCTGAACTACGATCCCACGGAAAAGGTGTTCAGTTCCGATTACGATACGCTTGTTTACACCGAGCAAGGCGGTCTTGATACCATGCCGGAGGTAGCAGGGATAGGATTGTTTGACGGCAGTCAGCATGGGATATATGTGGGTGACGGAGAAGTTATTTTTGCATCAAGAGATTGCGGATATGTCAACAAAGACTTTGTATCAAACGGCAGTTGGACAAGCTGGTGTACCTATGAGGGCGTTGACTATCCGCAGGAAGTACAGGATAAAATCAATGAAATTCAAAATACAACAGAAGAAAATGAAGATTAGGAGTGATTTTTTATGAGAATACACTTAACAAATAACGGATATGCGCTGTCAGCAAAGTTTCCGATGACAGTATTTGAAATGCAGGACGCTTTGGACAAGCTGAAGTATCCTACGGGGAACAGAAATGTTACGTTCCGTATCTATGAATTCAGAAATATGGATATGCCGTCCGAACTGTGGAAAAGGAATTTTTCGGCGGATATCTACAAGCTTAATCTGTTTTCCGAAAGGATCGAAAAGCTTAATAATATGGAGATGACAGCGTTTAAAAGTTTGCTGACAACCAATCCCGACAGCGATTTTGACGATATGCTTTTGATGACCTACGGGTTGGATTGTGTTCCCGTATGGCCATGCAGTGATCTTGCGGAGCTTGGAGAGGCAATGATAGAAAACGATATGGTCGAAGAACTGAATGAGCTTCCCGATGAACTCATCGACCTTATTGACCGTGAAAAGATCGGAAGATTGTGTCAGGACAGAGAGGGCGGTGTATTTGTGGACGGTTATTATTGTGTGCCGTCAAGCTACGAACCGCCCGACATTAATATCGAGATCGGAGAACCGGAGCGTTGTTTTTTCCGTCTGCTGATCGCTCCTGCGCCGATAAATGATGAATCCACCGAGCAGTTCGCACAATGGTTGTCCCTGCCCTGTGAAAAAGAAAATCTCAATGATATTGCTAAAGACCTTGGTATAGACAGAGTTCATGACATGGTTTATTACGACTTCCAATCGTCTCTGCCGACGATTAGCGATGAAAACTTTGGCGATATGCATAGGATAGATGAGCTTAACGATCTTGCTCAAAGGCTCTCAGAACTTTCAGATCACGATTTTGTAAAGCTGAAAGCGGTCATGGAATCAGAAAAAATCCATGATATTTCGGACGCGCTTGACTGTATTGAACACCTGTCAGAGTACGAATTTGATATATTTGTTTCCGACGAGAGCGAGTTCGGCAGGACGTATCTTTCTAAGAATCTGCCCACGAATTTCGATAATTCCATACTTGATACAATGGATCTGTATGACTTCAGCGAGAAGATTTTAGAGAGGACAGGCGGCAAAATTACTTCTTATGGAGCGATCTCAGGCAGAGGTCAAGAGCTGTATTCTTCGATCACTGTTCAGCATGAGCAGACTGAAAAAAATACGGAAGATATTTGCGAGGATTTTTTAGAGGAAGAACCCGAAGAAGATGAATCGGAGGAATTTGAAATGGGAGGAATGTCGATGTGAAGAAGTCAGTAACGGTAGCTGTCAATGATGAAAAATTATCTGCGATAGAGATGTACTTGGAGCAGAAAAACACTACGCTTGCGGCGGAACTTGACAGGTACGTCGAGCAGCTCTATCAGAAGAATGTGCCGCAGAATGTTCGTGATTTCATTGACATGATGTCGGCAAAAAAGCCTGCGAGGAAACCGAGAAACTCCTCGCCTGCCGAAACAGAAAAGCAGTCCGAGCAGTAACTCGCCGCTGTTCGCACCGTGTCGCCTTGTGTGGCGAGATTTGGAGGTAGGTGGGGTAACTTTACCCTAAGAACAGTCGGGGCGAATTTCGGGCATTTGTCGCAGAGTTTGAGAATGGCGGAAATCAGATGATTTCGGGTGGGTTTGAGGGGCATTTACTATATTGCTAGTTAAAGTTTCGGGGTCGTAGCCCCCGAAACGATCACAGCGGACGGCAAAGCCGACCGCAATTTGCGAGGGTTCAAGCAATTTCGGAGTAAGGGGTTGTAAATTCAGCCTGTTTCAGATTTCGGGGTTGTATCCGCAGAAAGGCACGAAAATGCGGCATTTGTAAAGGAGTTGAGGTTCAATTTTATGAGTTTTCAGAATAAAGTGAAATTTGCGCTATGGGCGTATCCCGAAACGCTGAAAGACGTGGAGGTTCACTACAAAAACGATAACTGCAAATCGCAGAGTGAGTTTATTGAAAAAGCGATCAAGTTCTACATCGGTTATCTCGACGAAGAAAAAAGCGTGAATTACATTTCACCCATGATAACCGAAACGGTCAAGGCGCAGATCAAAGGTACAGAACAGCGGCTCGCACGTTTGCTTTTCAAGGTTGCAGTTGAACTTGGTAAGCTGTCGCATATGACTGCTGCTATCAATGATGTCGATGATGAAACGCTTAGAAGTCTTCATGCCATGTGCGTTAATGAGGTTCGTAAGATCAACGGTATCATTGATTACGAGGACGCTGTGGAATATCAGAAAAATTGATCTTGTGGTCTGATGGATTATCAGACCACTACATATGGTATAACTTAAATAATGCAGAGAGTAAATTTGCTTAAACAAACTTATCAGATGTATCTATCCGTAACTCAGATATTTTGAATTATTATACATAAAAAAGCTCCGCCGAAGCGGAGCTAAAGTAAATATGATAAAATTACTGTTTGGCAGTTTCTATATACATTACCATTGTGGAGCTTTGTTGTAAAAATAGCAAGATACAAATCGGTAGTACAAAATTCTCTATACTTAAATAGTGAAAACCGTTGTTAAAATAATTATACCTGTTAAGCCAAATTTAAAACCTCTCACATTATAAATAATCAGAAATTTTTAATTATATCATCATAATCAAATTTATAAACAATATCAAAATCATAATTATTGTTTATATGTATTGAAAATAATTCTTCATCAAAGGTAACACTATACTCGTCTTTTGCATCGCTTTGAAAGCTTTGGGCAAACAATGAAATTTGCCTGCCATCGCAATAAAACTCAATCCCAATACGTATTATATCATTTGCATTATCCAAGTCTGTAATATTTCTGACTTTTACTGAGATATGGTGATTTTTGTATTCATATGTTTCAGAAGTATATAATATTTTATCAGAATACTTAGGCATTGTATTTGCTTCTATTATAAAACCAATGAATATTATAACAATCAAAAAAAAGTTAATTATCAATAAAGCAACTATAGTACTGCCACATAGCATTTTTTTTAATTTATTCATAGGCATCATCCTTATTGTGTAATTTTATCATTAAGAAAATCTAAAAATCCATGAAATAATCCATACCTCATATCATCTGTTATTTCACAATAAATCTCGTCATTTTTTATTTCTGCTTTTAAAATAGGCCATTTTACAATCCCCATAAACCTAGCAGAGAGAAATCTATGAACATTTGCTTCTGCTTGTGTGCGAAATTCTGATGTTAGACCTGAATATTCATTTAAATAATCATAAAATTTTTGATATTTATTTTTATAACCACTGCTGTAATATTTTCATTTATCAATCTTGTAATTACTAAATTAAGTCTTTCCGACTCGACAACGTCAGATTGAACGGAAACATAATATTTATCGGCATTTTCACGAAGCGTGTTATTATTTAAAAATTTAGTGACGGCTGTTTCGATCAAAGACCTGTTTCCGGATACTCTCGTATAAATATGTGTTGACATATACTCCAGTTCTGAAATATTTGTTGCATAAGTTTTCTCAGAATTCTCAAGCGGAATAGTTCTTCCTTGATAATCTATCACATAAATATGAACATTTCCACCTTCGCCGTACTCATCAAATAATTTTTTTCCAGCTGTTACAACTTCTTCATATACTTTTTCCAGCGAGTTTTTGGTAAGAAATACGTTAAATACAACGTCAATTTCAGGGCTTGTGTTCTGACTCCGTGAAGCATTTATAAGTACACCCACTGTTAAATCAGGCAATAAACCTTATTCGATGATGAATAATAAAACATTATAAGGCTATATCTCCGCAACTATTAAATGGGGGCATAGCCAATTTTTACTCTTGAAATAATCTCTTCGATGTGATATAATAGTAACTGATACATAAAGCTATCAATCGTGAGGTGAACATAATGAATATTGCTATCTGTGATGATGAACAAGTATTTTTGCGGCAACTGCACAGAAAAGTTGCTGACCTTAAAATTCCCGACTGCCAGATTCATGAGTTTTCAAGTGGTAAAGAACTGTTAAGCTCTTTTGTTAAGGGTATGTATGAAGTTATTATTCTCGATGTAGAAATGCCTGAGTTGAACGGTCTACAGACAGCCGAAAAAATCAGACAAACGGATAAATCAGTAATTATATCTTTTCTTACGAATTATGCTGAGTTTGCAGTACAGGGATATGAGGTCAATGCTTTTCGATACATTTTGAAGAATCAACCTGATTACCTATACACGCAACAACTGACATCCATTTTTGATGAATGTGAGCAGCGATTCAGAACCTATAAATTCAGCAACAGAAACTTGTCTTTCAAATTCAGACTGATTGATATATTGTATTTTGAGGGACACAAGAGAAAAGTAATCATATTCACTTCTACAGGCGAATTAGAGTACGGTGGTGATTTTACAGAGGTTTGCAGTGAACTGCTGAAATACAACTTCATAATCGTAAATAAGGGATTGCTTATCAATCTGGAGCATATTCAGAATATCAGCAAGTCTGACATCATCATGTCAAATGGCAGAAAAATCCCCATTGGAAGAACTTATAAAGACGATGTAGTATCACGCTATCTTGATTTTGCTACAAGGAGATGATCATCTTGCCTGTACTTCTTCAAAATATTATTGAAACAGCCAATGTAGCTGTGGAAATGCTATTGATATTTATTTATTTTTCATTGCTTAGCAAAAGAAAAATGAACAAATTATCATTCCTGCTTTCGTATTTGTTATCCACAACTACTCTTTCTATAGTTATTCTATTAAGTGATAACATCTTTCTTTATCTTGTGTCAACTATAATTCTACTCGCACTAATATCATTCTTTTGTTTTGATGATACTATTAAGCATAGGATTTTTTGGATTGCCATATATTTACTAATTATATCTGTTGCCGATCCGATTGTCATTGGAATTATGTGTATTGCTAATATGGGATCGCCAGAGGACTTTTTACAGTCAGGAATTGGACGCTATCTCGGAATGATAGGTACTGACCTTATCTATTTGTGGCTGATTGGGATGATGCATCGAATAATTAATAAAAAAATCCGTGATTTACCTATTAAGTATTGGATTTTAATAATTATAATCCCAATTATAAGTATTTTTCTTTTGCAGACGATTCTTGACAGCTTTACTGTAAAAGATTCACTTAACTATATTTCTTTAGGTATTTCCCTCATTGGCATTATCTATATTAATCTTGCAATGTTCAACTTTTTTGAAAGCTATGAAGATAAAATAAGGCTGAAATATCTTGAAACTTTGAAACAACAGGAACAGGATAACTACAAACTCCTTGCATTATCTCACAAACAAGTAAGAGAGCTTAAGCATGATATTGAAAATCAGTTTTCTGTTTTGAATGACTTAATGAAATCGGGAGACAATGCTGCTATGCAGTATCTTGATAAACTCAATTCATATGTGCGGACTGCTAATCGTATTTGTTATACGGAAAATAATGCCATTGATTCAATTGTAAACATAAAAGGTTCACTTGCCCAGTCTTATGGAATTGAGTTTATCTGCAAGGTCAACATCATAACAAGTATCAAAGCAGATGAATTGGAGCTATGCCGTATTATAGGGAATGGACTTGATAATGCGATTGAAGGCTGCCAGAGGATAGATGTTCAGAATAAACATATCTGTTTCAGTATAAGCGAAGATCGTGAAAAGCTGATGATTGTTATATTCAATACATCTGGTGAAGTGGATACTACAGCCTTATCATCTACCAAAAAAGAAAAGGGACTTCATGGTATCGGTATCAGCAGCATAAAATCCTCGGTTGAGCGTTTGGACGGTCTTGTAAAATTTGATTATGCGGACGGAATTTTCAAGCTCAATATCATGGTTCAGAATTGTTTGCCAGACTAACAAAAATGCATTTGGGGACATAAAACCGACAGTTGGGGACACTTACAGCACTTTTTGAGTAATCCTACTTGAAAAATTCACCGGTGTGTGCTATGATTTTTGCAGGAAGTGATCAGAGATGATTTCAAAACTTGCAAAAGGCATAGCACATTTTTTTGTGGTTCAGAATATAACAGAGGAATCCAAAGAAATAATATATGCATATGGTATGGAACTGCTCATATCCGATGTGCTGAATACTCTTATCGTGCTGTTAATTGCCCTTATTTCCCATACACTGCCTGCGGTTATTGTTTTTGTAGCCGTTTTTATGGGATTAAGGAAGTTTGTAGGTGGGTATCATGCCAACAGCCATTTGAGTTGTATACTTACGCTGGTCGTTGTAATGCTGATTTTCTCGTATGGTATCTGCAACGTATCAGGAAAGCTTACTTGGCTTTTAAGCGTAGGATTTTCAGCTTTAGCCTTACCTATCATTTTCTGTATCGCTCCCGTTCCACATCCGAATAAACCGATGTCTGAGGAAAAAGGAATGAAGCTGAGACGAATAAGCCGTATTCTCGCTGTATTTCTATCCGCATTTGCTGTGATCCTTATGGCATTCCGCAATAATGAATTAAGTCTTTATGTATCAAGTGGAATACTGCTGTCTGCGATAGCGGCTCTGCTCGGTCGTTTCTTGAATCGGGGTGATAACAGTTAAGAACGATAGAGACAAAAAAAGTATTCTGGCGATTGTACTTCTTGCTCTTGTTAAGGCTGTACTGTATATCTCAAATGGCAGTGTTTGTGGTATTACATTTTATCAGCCAAAAGTGCCTGATTTACATGAGCTGTTTGAAAGGAGGGAATTGGAATGAAAAAACTGATGAAATTTGTGAGAAAAGCATCGTCTGCTATCGCTGCTATGGCTTTGATCACAGCAACTTCTTCTGTGGCGACCTGCTGTCATCACTGGTTTGCACAGCCTGTTGAGCCGGAAGAGTTGAGAAACTATGTAAACAAGAAATAATTAGCAACTATGTGATGCAGAAAGGTGGTATGAAATGGTTAAGAATAAGATTTTGAAGCGTATCGTGGCAGGTCTTAGCTGTATTGCGTTGTCTACAACTATGCTTACGAGTTTACCTGCTTTTGCCGATGATTATGTTGACGAATATCAATATTACTCAACATTAGATCCTAATAGTGAAGAGTACCAAGAATGGAAATCAAATCTGGCAAGTTCAACTGTAAGTGTTCCCCAAAATAGAATGCTTAAAAGTATTCTCAAAAATAATACTTTAATAGCAAATGACTACATTGAGTTCAACACTGCAAGTAATGGGCACTATACTATTGGTACAACAGGTGGAAACCCTAACAGTTCAACTGATGATAATAAAAAGATGCTTTTCGGTCATCCGGGTGGAGGAACATCAAAAACAACAATTGTTGTCGGCGAAAGCAGGAATGAATTTACATCATCAAATGTAACTTATGATGCTGATGGTTCTAAAAGTGTCTCCAAAGCCTCTTATGATGGTGTTGATGTCACACAAGAATTATCTATTATAGAGAATTCTGCGACTGGACGAGATGATGTTGTTCAGATTAAGTATATCGTTAAAAATGATACAGAATACGAGAAGCAAGTGGGCATAAGAATTATGATGGACACTATGCTCGGAAGTAATGATGCTGCACCATTCAGAGTAAATGGCTCTGATGTAACAACTGAAACTGAATATACAGGTTCTAATATTCCGCAAATATGGCAAGCCTTTGATTCCGCAACTAATCCCGGTGTGGTAGCACAAGGTACATTCTACAAATCGGGAGACAGAAAACCCGATAAAGTACAATTTACTAATTGGGGAAATGTTACAAGTACACTTTGGGATTATGTGACTCAGCCAGGACGTTCTAATGGAGATAGTGCTGTGTCAATCACCTGGGATACAGATACATTTTCAAGCGGTGAAACAAGAGAATTTGTTACATATTACGGATTGAGTGAGTTAGAACAAGATTTAGTTCCTCCTATTGCTCTTAGTGTTTATGCTGATAATACATTAGAATATGGAAATGGACAATATGGAAATGCAAATCTTTCGATTTATTTAGACAACATAAGCGACGTAAATGTTAACAATGTAGTGCTTTCCATATCTACTCCAACTTATCTTGAAAAGGTAACGGGATCAAATTCACCAGTGACATATACAATGATGTCATCGGGAAGTCATAAAGCTCTTAATCTATCATATAGACTTAAACAAAGCGTTATTGTGCCGGATGATTTAGAAGATGAAATTAAGATAACGCTTACTTATCCTCTTGATGCGGAGAACAATGAGGTAAAGGAAATAACTAAGAAGATAAAAATCCCTAAAATTGATAAGGCGATAGTAATTGTTCCCGGTATAATGGGCTCCCAGTTGTTTAGGCAAAACGGAGATAGATGTTGGGAACCTTTTTGGATAGAAGAAATATCGAATTTCAGTTCAGGAGATGGTGATTCTTTACTTGATGCCATTGTAAATCAAACTGTCTTTTATGAAGAAGTTATCAGATCAATTGACGATTTATATTATTTAAGTTGTGATAAAGATGGAAAATCAGATGATCCGATAAATCTTGGTACACAGTTTTATGGAACGATGGATGTTTATGAAAAACTATATAATAAATTAAATGAAACACAATTTAACGAAAGCACTGATGTAATCTTTTATGCTTATGATTGGAGATTAGATATTAATTCTCAACTCTCAGACTTATACAATAAAGTAAAAGACTATGATGATATTAACTTTGTTGCTCATAGTATGGGCGGACTATTAGTTGATGGATATGTCAACAATTATGATACAAGTAAGATATCTAAAGTAGTAACTCTTGGTACACCTTTTGGGGGCGCTCCTCTTGCTGGTAAAGTATTATTAAGTGGTGATTTATCAGATGTCTTGGGAAACGATAAATTAGGGTATGCAGGACCATTTGTACAAGGTCTTGCCAATAATTTTACCAGCATTTATGAATTGTTGCCAAATGAGGATTATATTTATACAAACAGTTGGTTAAATCGACGCTCTATTGCTTATACTGGTGAATGGTGGGAGTTCTGGAAAACAGAAAGTATCGATGAACCTTTGAATTACTCAGAAACAAATTCTATTATTGGGGATGTTTGTAACAATAAGTTATTAAACAAGGCAATTGCCTTCCAAAATTCACTTGATGATAACGCATATAATGGTATAGAAACTATTGCATTCATTGGTAATAGCAATGCAGATACTTTTGCTTCTATGTCATGCGCCTATACAAGTGAGGGCTTTTTTACAATGCCATCATACGATAATAGTACAACAACTGGTGATTCTATAGTTCCGCTGATAAGTGCAAAGCAGCGATTTAAAGATTACAAGGTCTATGGAAATAATCATATGGGTCTTGCAACCAATGATCAGGTACTTGAAGATGTTGTAACATTTCTGAAAAATGGCAAAAGCTCTCTACAGGGTGGCTACATTACTCAGGCAAAAGCAAGGAAGCTTCTTGCATCAACAACTCCATCTTATAACTATCAACTCGCTTTTAGGGGAAACATGAATATGTCCGCAGTCGGTGATGATAGTGAGTATAATTTAATTCTTAGTAAAGTAAATGATAGTTGGTTTGGCATCTACGATAATAGTGAAGAATTCCGAATCGACAGAATGGGCAATCTTAATAATCAAGAAATGTATATATGTACTTATTCTAATAACAAGTATACTTATACTTTTGAATCCTTAGAAGACCAAACTGTTGACTTTGTATTCTCAAATGGTGAGGATTCATTTGTTGTTGCTGGAATAATGGTTTCAGAAGGTACAATAGTGTCGGTTAATACGCAAAATAAGACGGTAACTGTTGATGATACGACTTATAGATTTAGAAATATTAATCCCATAACACTTGATGAGAATGATATTTCATTGAAATCTAAAAACGTGTACAACGACACAATTACTGATACTATAGCAGCGCGAATTAAACTGACAAATCTTTCAGATAAGGAAATTGATATCAACGATCTTGAAATAGTTTACCTTTATGATAATGATGAAAATACAAACGAGATATTTGAATGCGATTGGGCTGGACTTGATAACGTAACTATTAATAGTTCTGTTATTAGTAATATCTCGTATGATGAGGATCTTGAATGCTCAAAGATAACATTAAGTTTTAATCAGGTTGAAAACAGTATTTTACCTGAGAATGCAGATTTAGATGTTCATTTCCGAGTACACACAATTAGTTGGGATAATTACGATATTACTAACGATTACTCATTGAATGGTAGAGACTACTCAGAGAATGACAGGATTTTAGTTTATTATAATGGGGTTTTGGTGAGTGGAAATGTTGAATAAACTACTCTCGAATTATAAACCTTTAATAATAACTTCTCTTATAATAGCTTTGCTATCAATCGGTATCATTTCCGTTGTTATGAAACAACTAAGAAATATCAAAGCAGATATTAATCAGTATGATTCATATGCCAATGTACTTGAAGACTATTCCTTTGTTCTTGGTTGTCAAAATACTGTAAAATGCCAAGTGACAGAGTCCGGCGACTACAGCAGAAAATATGTGTATAACACTTATTATGACGGTAATGATAAAGTAATATTCAAATTTGGAATATTTCAGGACAGTTACAAATATGAAAAGCAAGAGTTATTTAAGGGAATTAACCTTGTAAAGCCATTCCCCGAAGCAACACTTCCAAATTATGCTAATAATCACATGGAGTTTAGACATTATCAGAGCAAATGCAATCCGGATATTATATTTGAACCCGACAATCCTCATAATCAAATAGCTTTATCTTTTAGTAGTTCGATGAGCTATGAGGGAGTGATGGAGTATAACGCAAGCCTTAATGATTTAGGGTATGCTATTAAGTTTTGTTGGGTAGATACCTATCTTCCAGATGATGTTACAGCTTCTTCAAAATATGCAACCGGTCGTCACGTTCCACAAACAGTTAGTGGATATGAGTCATATTCTGACTATGATACCGCATATGGTTTCTTACTCTACGATCATGACTATCTTAACAAGGCTGAGTTTGATGCCCCTGCTCAAAGATTTATTGATATTATTTCAACTCAGTATGAAAATAACTTTATGTCAGAAGAATTGAATAATATTAGAGGAAAGCTGCAACAAAAAGATGCACTAAGTGTGGATAAGTTAGGAATTATAGGTGTTGTTCTGGAAAAGAAAGATGGCAAGCAGTTTACCGCTGATGAGATTCATAATATCATTAATAATGATGAATTGATTGCATTTGCTTATTCCTGAAATTATGAAAGTTGAGTGATTTTGCTTTTACCCATAGTCTATTGGCGCACTTGCTTTCCGTTCCTCACAAGTTCAAAACAGCATTATGGCATACTCCATAATAAGCACATACTCTATTGGAACTGAATATCTAACCGCAAGCTCTCAGAAACGCGCTGAGAGCTTGTTCTTTTAGGCGATTAGTTTTACGCTCCGCAAGAGCGAACGGCTCTAAGGTGTGTTTCCGTTCGTCATAGGGCATAGTCAAGCAGAGGGCGGTGCGGAGATACCGTTGTGGGTTTCATACTCACGCACACGGCGATAGAAAGTGTTAGCAGACAACTCCATTCTCCGCATAAAGTCCCTGCCCGTGATATTCTTAGCTTTCCATTCCCCATAGAGTTTGCTAAACCTCTCCCAATCAATCGGGATAGGCTTTCTGCCCGTGTACTTGCCCTGTGCCTTAGCAATCTTTATGCCCTCACGCTGTCGCTGTTTGAGCTGCTCTCTTTCAAGCTGAGAGAGGGCTGCAAACACGGTCAACATAAATTTACCCGTAGGCGTGTTAGTGTCGATGCTCTCCTTGTGGCTGACAAGTGTTACTACCTTGTCGTTGAGTGTGTCGATGATGTTCAGCAAGTCCCTTGTTGAACGTCCTAAACGGCTGACGCTCTCCACATAGAGCGTATCGCCCTCACACACATAGTCAAGCATAGCTTTGAGCTGAGGGCGGTCTGTGGTTGCTCCTGAGAGCTTTTCGGAGAAAATTCAGTCAACCTGATAGCCGCACATAATCTCCTGCTGTCTGGCGGTTTCCTGATGCTCCGTAGAAACACGAATATAACCTATTTTACTCATAATATCGTCCTTTCTTTATTCAAGTGTGTCTTTCTTTTTATGCTGAGTAAGTTTCCTCTCTCTGTATTGTCTGTCACGCTCCTGTTTCTTTTGGTTTTCGAGGTAGGTGCGTACCGTCTTGGTGTACGGTGTAGCCGCAGCTTTCTTTTTGAGGAAAGCGTTATGTTCGGGAACAAGGGCATTATACTCCATTTTCAGATCAATGAGTATTTGCTCCAACTCGCTCCGCTTGGGTGCTTTACCGTCAACGGCATAGTCCTTGATATGCTCCTTTATGTACTGATCGGCTTGTTCGTAGCTGTCGATAGAATTGACATTTTTCTTTCTGAAAGACTTTTGACGAAAAGCCAAACATTCCCGATACTCTTTGTATGTGTCGGAATGTTTAGATCGCTGTTTCATCATCTTGATGAGCTTATCAATAGCTTTGATTTTAGTTTTCAGTTCGGAAAGCTCGTCTGTGTGGTCATCATCGTGTTTGAAATTCCAAAAGAAACTCCGAAACTCTCTGAGCGATGCGATACCGCCTGATTCAAGGTCGGCTATTATCGTATCGGCGTTACGCATACCTCTGATCTCTGCCCATACATCTTCTTTCTTTTCAGGTGCTTGGCTCTTGGGCGTATTGGTTTCAGGTGTTGTCGGCTCTCCCAACAAAGCAAAGCATTCTTCCCCTGTAAGACTACTCAGCATTTGCGGTTTCATCTGTGATAGGAAAAAGAAAAAGGAAACTTCGCAGTATTTACATAGCATTGTTGTATTTACTTATTGACTCAAGTTTTCAATCATTGATATTAATACTTATCCAATATAAGTTTAACGTTGTGCATAATTACTGCGTATATTGGCTGTCGTCAATTGTACTGGCTGTAATTGTATATGGTATTGTTAGAAAAATTTATAAATCAAACACTGCTATTCTTCAAGCAAGCATTAATTCCATCCCTAAAACAATATATGTAATAATCGCATTATCTCTTTTTTTAATGAGCGGTTTACTGGCTAATTTAGCTGCTAAAACGGAAAGTACTGAAAGTGTTGTTGTTCAAAATAATATTACCAAGTTGATGACGATATTATGCATAACAATAAACATTATAATTATAATATCGCTTATAGCCAGCACTGTTTTGAAAACCTATTACAAACAGATATCGAATGTACTTGAAGAACAAATCGATTCCGAACTTGAATATTATGAGCGAATAGGTAATTTGAATACAGAACTTCGGGAATTCAAACACGATTACAGAAATCATATGCTTTGCATTCAAGCTTTGATCAATGATAAGCAGTACGACGATTTGAGCGAATATGTCAGTCAAATTACTAACAGCAAAGTTGTTTCAGCAAAGTCGTTTATTTCAGGAAATAAAATTGCAGATATTATTTTATCCGACAAAAATAAAAAAGCCGAAGAAGCAGGCTGCCAAATCAGCTTTTTCGGTGAAATTTCGGATAAAATGCCCTCTCGTGATGTTTGTATTATTCTTTCAAATTCGCTTGACAATGCTATTGAAGCCTGCCAAAAGAATACATCCTCCGTAATGTGTGTTATTAAAGTTCAGGCAACATTTGTCCGAAATATGCAGATGTTTGAAATTACAAATCCAATATTTGAGGAAATTGAAGTTAGAAACAATATGGTTTCAACCAGTAAAACGGATAAAGGTTCACATGGTTTTGGACTATATAATATAAAAAAAGTCGTTGACAGTTATAATGGCGATTTTGAAATCAATACGGAAAACGGAAAGTTTTGCTTATCATTGGGGTTTCAGCTCGAAAATTAAGTGTAAGTAAATAACAATATATAATAAATGACAGCGTTTGTCATATTTGGCAGACGCTATTTTTATGCGAAAGGAGTCCTTCCATGCCCAAACTAATAGTAACTAGCCGCTATTTAAAAAGTTGTTCGGGAAAAAAGAAGCAGTTATATCACTATGTAAAATACATCGCAACCCGTGAGGGTTCAGTTCCGATACCGAATGCAAATGAAACAGCTCCTGCTACGAAAAATCAGCAGGAGCTTATTTCATCTCTGCTGAACGATTTCCCCGACAGCAAAGAGTTATTCGAGTACGAGGATTACGTTAAAAATCCCACAGTCAAAAACGGTTCGGCGCTCATATCGGAAATACTTGACCGTAACATGGACAGACTTACAAACCGTGAAAATTATGTAGGTTATCTTGCAAACCGTCCCGGCGCAGTCAAGTTTGGTTCGCATGGTTTGTTCTCGCAATCGGACGAGCCTATTGATCTTGAAAAAGTAGCAAAGGAGATCGCAGATCACGGCGGCAACGTCTGGACTCATGTCGTTTCGCTCCGCAGAGATAACGCTCAGGCAATGGGATATGATAACTTAAAAGCGTGGAGAGAATTGGTAAAGCGCCAGATTCCTAACATTGCGAAGAATCAAAAAATTGATATGAAAAATCTGAAATGGTATGCCGCTTTTCACGATAAGAAAACAAATCCTCATGTGCATATTATTGTGTACTCCACAAACGAGCGTGAAGGATTTCTTACAAACCACGGGATAGAAAAAATCCGCAGCGGCTTTGCAAACGATATTTATGCGGACGAACTTCACCATCTCTACGCACAACAAACTGATTTGCGTAATCTGCTGAAAAAGAAATCAGAACAGCTAATGCAGAAGCTTGCGGATAACATTTTGCAGAATGATGTTGATAACGCAGAACTAATTGATCTTGTTGCAAAACTGCACGAGCAGCTTAATTCCTCTAAAGGCAAAAAGGTATATAGATACTTAAATCCGGAAGTCAAGCAGTCTGTTGATGCCATTTTTTCTAAACTTGCCGATAACAAATCAATTCAGAAAATGTATTCCCTCTGGTGCGAAATGGAACAGCAGAAACATGATGTTTATTCGTCTGCCAAAGTTCAGTTTCCAAAGCTTGCGGATAACAAGGAGTTCAAGTCGGTTAAAAATATGATAATCAGAACTGTACTTGATATGAATTATCCTGTCGTTGATGCAGAAATGGAAGAACCCGAACCAACAGAACAATTTGAGAATGATGACTTTTATGTTGATATTCCTCCACAGTTTGATGAATCTGAGCAATCCGAAAATGATAAAGTGACATTTTCAGATAACGATGATCTTACAGATCAAGATTTCATCTGGAGTGATGAAAATGCGGTAACAGTTGATACGGTAGATTATGAATCTCAAAGTAAATACTATCTCAAATGGAGTAAAACATACAAAGAAGCCTGTAAACTGATTTACAATAAGAAATCAAATCGTGATGACTTTCAAACAGCGGAACAGCTTTTGCTTACCGAATCAGGGGCAGGCAATGTTCTTGCAATTCACGATTTAGGAAAGTTGTATTCTACCGAAAAGCTTGGCGCAAAAGATGAAGAAAAATCTTTAGCATACTACAAAGAGGCATTGCAGGGCTTTATGGAGATCGAGCCGGATGCTGACTATATGTTTCCATACGAACCTAAATACAAGGGACAGGTCATGAAACCTGTGGATATGCGTTCTTATGTTTGGTATCGCATAGGAAAAATGCATTGCTATGGTTTGGGTACGGAACAGGATTACAAACAGGCTTTTGATTGTCTTTTGAAGTCAGCTCAGGAGGGCAACAAATTCGCACAATACAGTCTTGCCAACCTATACTATTACGGAAACGGTGTGCAAAAAGATTTGTCGCAGGCGTTTTTGTGGTATCGCAAATCATCTGAACAGGGTCAGCCTTATGCTTCCTATGCTGTTGCTCAGATGTACAGCAAGGGTGAATATGTTGATGAAAATGAAGAAACTGCACAGAGATATTACAAAGCGGCATTGTCAGGATTTCTTGAACTCGAAAGCAAGGATCAGGCTGACGATAACCTATATTACAAACTGGGTGCTATGTATAAAAAGGGACTCGGAACTGACATCGATATGGATAAAGCTATAGATTATTTCAAACGTTCCGCTGAGATGAATAATAAGCATGGTATGTATGAGTACGGAAAGGCTCTGTTGCTTGGCGAGTATATTGCTCAGGATAAGCAAAAAGCGGTTGAACTGCTTGAAAAAGCAATAAAACTTGAAAATATCAATGCCAAGCGTTTTCTTGCTTTGGAATATTTATCAGGAGAACATCTTGAACAGGATATTGAAAAAGGACTCGCTATGCTGACCGAGTGCGCTGACAACGGAGATAATTTTGCCTGTTACAAGCTCGGCAAGATATATTTCAAGGGTGAGATTGTCTTGCAGGACTTAGAGAAAGCCGAGAAATACTTGCTGTTAGCCGAAGATAACAAGTACACACGGTATACTCTCGGAAAACTTTATTTGCAGAAAGAAAAGTATGATGTTCAAAAGGCTGTCGATTACTTTGAAAAATCCGCTGATAAGAATATGTGGTCAAGCTATCAACTTGGCAGACTTTATCTTTTCGGTGCAGAGGAACTTGAAAAAGATAAGGAAAAGGCTGTGGAGTGTCTTACAAAGTCCGCAAACGACGGAAATGAATATGCACAGAATCTGCTGAACAATATGGCACAGTTTGAAAATGCTGTGCTTGCGAATACGATCTTTGGTTTGTTTGCAAATCTCAGCAAGTGTATTGAAGATGACTATACACAGAAGTATAAATCGGTCAGACGAACAGTCGACAGCAGACTGCGGAGAATGATAAGGCAGAAGAAACAGTCGCTTGGAATTAAGGATGAGCAGTCTCAGAGTTATGAGCAATCATAGTTACTGCCAAACATTTATAGAATATACTGTAACAGGTGGTTGCAAATATGTATTTGATATTAAAAAAAGACTTTAATATGCTGGAAAACGGAGTTCACAATAAAACTGAACTCCGTTTTCTTCATTAAATACGTTATTTTAAATTCATAGTTATTTCAAGAACAAATTCTCCGTCAATTTGAGCAATCCTAAATTCTCCTTTATGCTTATTAACAACGTCTTTTATATTCTGTAAGCCAAAGCCATGGTTAATAGAATCGCTTTTTGTTGTAAGAACATTATTATTTTTTATTTCAATATCGGAATCTGAGGTGTTGATAATTTTCATATACCAATAATTGTTCTTAAAATCTGACGCCATTTTTATCTGAGCAGAAGTCTTCGTCACCTTAACGCAGGCTTCTATTGCATTGTCCAAGGAATTTGATAAAATTGTGCATAATTCCAAAGGATTAAGATTTTTTTCAGGAATTACACCTGAGAATTTAAATACGATTCCTTTGTCTTTACATTCCTGTGCCTTATCAGATAGCATCGAATCGGCTATGTAATTACCCGTTTTATATAAAGGAACTGCTTCGTTGAATTTATCCGTAAGGTTTCTTATATATTTTTCCGCATCCGAAAAACTTTCCTCCTCAAGCATAGAGATAACGCACATCATATGCTTTCTGAAATCATGCCGAAACTTTTTCATTTCCGTATCTTTTTCATCAAGCATTATGTAGTATTTAAGCTGACTTCTCATTTTATCCTCAAGAAGCTCAGATGTCTGCTCATAATGCTTTTTTGAAATAGAATTTATAAGTAAGACAATTATTGTGATTAAAGATAAAACTACAAGAATTACAGTAAATACCTGTATATACAGCATCTTTATATTTGAATGTTCGGTACTTACCGAAAGGCTTGCGGCAAGTCCGCTGAGAAAGATAAGTATGATTAATATAAGGACTGATATTGAGTTACTTAAAAGTGAAAGATTTTTACGGAATCTTCTATAAAAACCTTTTCTTTCACAAAAACAAAGAAAGATAAGCGTGATTGCCTGTGCAGAAAAAGATATTATACTGTGAGATAAATCCTTATCAGGATTTTTGAAGATCATTCGAATAATTACATACATCGCCGAACTAAACAAAGAATCAGAAAATATTAAAAACATAGCAGTGTATACTATACGTTTAATATTACATTTAAAAATTTGAATAGGTATCAGCGCTATTGAGAAGTACTGAATTACAAATAAAAAGATATAGCATAACGGAATCGGATCGCATAAAGCCATATATGACGTTATTATACATATCACTGAAAACAACGCAATAAAAGATACATTTGTTATTTTGAATTTATTATATTTTTCTTGGAATAAAGAGGTTTGAATCTTTAGATTATTGATCAGCATCATTATATTTGCCAAAGAAAGAAAAATTCCTGTTAATACTTTCACGACAAATGCACCTCGAATATATAGCGTTTCATATAATCAAAATACGATCTTTTAAAGTCATTAAACCTATAGCGGCTTATTTTTGCCTTTTCTCCGTTAGAGAACACTATTTCCGACGAACCGTATTCGGTGATATATTTAAATCCGACCAAGAAGGATTTGTGGCTTCTGAAGAATCTGTCTTCGGGAAGCTTTTTCTGAAAATCAGATAGTAACAAACCGCAATCCAAGGTTCTATCTTTCAAGCGAACAAGAGAACCTTTATTTCTCGCCTCGATATAGCAGATATCGTTTATATTTATTCTTTTGGATGTGTCGTCTGCTGTAACAAATATGTAATTTTCGCTTGAGTAAAGAATGAGTAAATCGTCAAGGGCGTCGCTGAGTTTTTTTGTGTCTATAGGCTTAACAAGAAATCTGAAGGTATTAACTTTAAAAGTATCATACACAATTTCGGGAAAGCTTGTCAAAAAAATTATTGGTATGCTGATGTTTTTTTCAAGAATACTTTTAGATGTTTCCAGTCCGCTCATTTTATCCATTTGATAATCCATAAAAATTACATCAATATCGTCGTGATTCAATAAGTATTTTATAAGATCTTCACCGGACATAAAATCGAAATAAAGAACAGATATTGCTTTTGTGTTGGCATACTTATCAATTATTATTTTTAATTCACGGTGAGAACTTGCTTCATCGTCACATATACCGATGCGCATTTTTCATGCCCCCCTTTCCAAAATATGATCCTATTCTGTCTATTTCTTTTATTATATCATAAAATCAAAATAAAAACAATAGAGATAAACACATATTTTAGCAATTGTTTGATCTTAAGTTAAGTATGAGAATGTTTGTTTGATTTTTACCATTCACTCCCAAATCGATACCATTCACTCCGAAATTATAGATTTTTTTCCCTAAAAATTATATAATGCAGATAATTTTGATGAAGGGAGAATTATTATGTGGAATTGGCTTTTTAATTTTATTTTCAGAAAGGGTTAATGATTAGTCATGCATATTTTTAAGAATCAGATACTTCAATATGAAAATGTACTCTCCTACCGCACTCGGATGAGGATATCCGATGTTAATAAAATGATAGGATTTATACAGAGGAACACTGACGCTTTGAATTTAAAAATATGCGGAAATATCGCTGCGACCGTATATGAGAAAGAGAATATATCCGGCATGGAAATGTCGGATATAGAATTTCTCATTCCTGTAAATAAGAAAATCAGCGAAAGCTCCGCATTCAAATTTAAACCTGTTTTCAGAATTGTCAATGCGGTAAAAATCAGACATGAAGGCAGTATGAGCGGAATAGAATGTTCGGAACGTGTTCTTGACGAGTATATTTCACAAAACGGTTTACAGCCTGTAACACAGATCTATTATTTGTTTATTCAATCTACTGAATATGACAATAAAGATAATATTGTTGATATTTATAAGGGTATCAGCGAAAATATTCTTTAATGGAGGAATGCAGAAAAATGAAGAAAACTAAAATAACACGAAGTATGTGTGTATTTCTTGCAGCTGCAATGCTGCCGCTTAATGCAATAGTAACCATGGCTGCAGAGGTAATACAGACAGCAGCAAAAGAACCTTCCGAAAGCGAACCAACAGCTATCTCGGAAGAAGCACAGCCACAGTCGGCTGTGCCGGACAGCTTGGAACTGATTTGCGAGAGCGAATCCGATACAACGGCAACACTATCTTGGAGCAATATGTTTGCAGACGGTAGCGGTACATATGACATATATGTTGATTCTGTTCTGATTCAGGAGGATGTTACTGAAACTACATATACGCTTACCGATCTTGAAGCGGCAAATGCATATAATATATCGGTAAAAGCCGTAAACCAAGACGGCGAAGTAACTGAAACAAGCAACGATGTTTCCGTTATAACAGACTTAGTTATTACGAAAGATACTGCGCTTTGGGAAGAAACTACTGTGGGAAATCTGTACATTAACAATGGTACACTAAATCTGAATGAACAGACTCTCCATGTAAATGGAAATGTAATTGTATCTAAAGGAACGTTTAAAATCAATGGCGGAACTGTGGATATAAACGGAGATTTGAGAATTCAGACTCAAAATACTGATTCCAATGGTAATATATCATATTCCGATAGCTACGGATATCTGAATATGACTAATGAAAACGACTATGTTAAGGTGGGCAAAGATTTTGTTACTTACAGTCGCTATTCTCACAACGGATATCTAACCGAAGGTACACTTGAAGTAAAAGGAGACTTCACTCAAATATCCGGAAACGGTTCAAATTACTATGCCTCCGGAAATCACAGAACGCTTCTTAGCGGAGATAAGCTTCAGACTGTTGCCGGAAGCAGTACAAATATGCATTTTGCAGTACTTGAACTTCAGAACTTTTCAGAAGAAGGAGTTCATTTTAATCAAGCGATTAATGCGAATAATTTTGTAAGGAACGGCTGCAATGCTTCTTTTGAGAATTCAGGAGTTCTTGGATGGAAATTAGGAGCTGATGAAGAATATAACGGGGATTTGAATCTTATCGGCGACACGCTCGACCTTAACGGGCATAAATTGACCGTCAACGGAGATCTAATCCAGTCAGGCGGCGAGATAAAGATCAACGGCGGAGAGCTTGTTGTAACAGGCGATTACAGGATACAGACCGCAGGAAACGGAACAAGCCCCGGTAAGCTTAATATGACCAATGAAGCCGACAAGGTAACGGTCGGAGGAACATTTGCAACACGTTCTAACGTTGATCATACAAAGCTCCTTACAGCCGGAACAATGACGATCGGCGGAGATCTGTACCAGTACGGAAACAGCTATTACAATTTCAAGACGTCAGAAACACATAAAGTGGTTCTCAACGGAACAAAAAAGCAAACGGTGTCGTTTGAATCAAGGGACAATGGAAACCGTGCGAGATTTAATATTCTTGAAATAACCAATACATCAGAAGAAGGCGTAACCTTTGCGACG
>Ga0129308_1000487_pt1 | contig 57951 bp, 59 predicted proteins | sample L827metagenome_FD_94440 | JGI IMG/M metagenome (GOLD analysis project Ga0129308, IMG submission 94440) | Ring-tailed lemur group fecal microbial communities from Wisconsin, USA - L827 metagenome | ecosystem: Host-associated > Mammals > Digestive system > Large intestine > Fecal | place: USA...
ATGAAAATCCGTATCTGGGCATTAGTCAGGAAAAACTGGCTGTTTACTTTAATGAGCAGAAAACAGTGAGCTTTGATGATTTTAAAGAGCGGCTTGGCAGCTTTAAATTAAAGGTGACGGGTACTCGAGGATTTGAGAGTGCCCAGGTAATGCGCGGCGGAGTGCCGGCATCAGCACTTTCGCAAAAACTGATGTTAAAGAAATATCCTGATATTTATGTCTGTGGAGAAATATTGAACGTAGATGGAGACTGTGGCGGCTATAACCTGCATTTTGCGTTTGCAACAGGAAGGCTGGCTGCCAGCACAATTATTAAAAAGAATGTAAAATAAACCGGCTCCTATTTAGGGTAAGTCTTTATATAGCAAGTGTGCGCAAATCAATTGTTAACCTGGAAGGTTTCTGATATTAAATCAATGGCAAATATCTTTCATTGCTTTTCAATAATGGTTTCGATATAATAGAAACATGAATAAAAGAAATGAGGAATAAGACTAATGTTTTTTAAAAAGATGAAAGAAGCTTTTCTTAAATACCCGACAAGAACAATCAGCTTCAGTTTTGTTTGTGTTATCTTTGCCGGTTCATTGCTTTTGTGCTTGCCTGTTGCCAATAGCGGACCAGAGGCAGCTTATCTGGATCATTTGTTTGTGGCTGTATCGGCGACCTGTGTAACCGGTCTGGTACCTCATACTGTGGCAAATCAGTATACGCTTTTTGGTCAATTGGTGATATTGTTGATGATACAGATTGGCGGATTAGGTTTTCTAACGTTTCTAATGTTGTTTTTTGTCTTCATGAAACGCCGTCTTTCATTCTCTAGCCGGCTTTTAATTCAGGAAGCGCTTAATAAAAGTACATTGGATAATTTGCCTCATTTTATTTCACAAATCTTTGGTTATACTTTATTTTGTGAAGGTGCCGGGGCTGTGCTGTTAGGGTTGGCTTTTATTCCTAGGTATGGCTTAGTCAAAGGACTTTATTATTCGGTCTTTCATTCAGTTTCGGCATTTTGTAATGCTGGCTTTGATGTTTTAGGGGCTTCAAGTTTGGCAGATTATATCAGTTCGCCGCTTGTCTGTCTGACAATAGCTGCTTTAATTATAGCCGGCGGTCTGGGATTTGTCGTTGCCTTAGAAATTAAACAGAGGGTCATCAGCTACCTAAATAGCAAGGATTCTTTCAAAAAATTTTTACGTTCATTTAGCCTGCAGGCTAAAATGGTCATTGTGATCAGTGTCATTCTGATCATTTCGGGAACGCTGTTAGTTTATATCTTTGAAAAGAACAATCCCGACACAATTGGTCATCTTTCTTTCGGAAAAAAGATGCTGGCTTCATTTTTCCAGTCAGTAACCTACCGTACGGCAGGATTTTCTATTTTTGATCAGGGAGCACTGAATGATATCAGTAAACTGCTGGCTTGTGTTTTAATGTTTATCGGCGGCTCTCCAGCCGGAACAGCCGGCGGTATCAAAACGATTACTGTGGGAGTATTATATCTATGTGTGCGTTCAGTTGTCAAAGGCAGTCACGATGTAGTCGCTTTTTCAAGGCGAATCAGTGAAGAAGTGATTCGCCGAACTCTGGCTGTTGTCTCCATTTCAGTTGTGATTGTTTTTATGGCCTGTCTGCTGTTATGCCTGGTTGAGCCATTTGATATGATAGATATTTTTTATGAGTGTTTTTCAGCGTTTGCCACTGTTGGGCTTACTGCTAATCTGACCCCACTTTTAAGCGATTTCAGTAAAGTTATTATTATTATCCTGATGTTTATCGGCCGTGTTGGACCAATTTCTATGGCTTTGACATTTGTTCGCCGAGGCCGCAATAATATTGAAAATGAGATTGTTTATCCAGAAGGAGAAATTCTGGTTGGTTAGGAGGAATTAAAATGAATAAACAGTATGCAGTTTTAGGGTTAGGTATTTTTGGATCTACGGTAGCTACGACGCTTTCCAAAGGCGGCAAGGAAGTTCTGGCAATTGATCGTGATCTTTCCTGTGTAGAAAGAATTGCAGATAAAGTAACAAAGGCGGTTCAGGCAGATACAACGGATATTGAACAGTTAAGAGCACTGGGAATCCAGGATTTTGATGTTGCCATCGTAGCGATTGGCGATCAGCTGGAATCCAGCATTCTGACAGTGATGAATGTTAAAGAGCTGGGGGTTAAATATATTCTGGCAAAGGCAAAAAATAAGCAGTTTATGCAGATTTTGGAAAAGGTCGGCGCTGATAAAGTTGTCCGCCCCGAAAAAGATATGGGCATTAAGATCGCTAAAAGTATGCTGAGAAACAATATCGTGGATCTTGTTGAGTTAGAAGGCGGTTACAGCGTGGTGGAAATGATGGCGCCTTCGTTATGGATTGGTAAAACAGTTAAATCTTTAAATGTTCGTGCAGTATATGATTTTAATATTATCGGGATTCGCAAACTGGGTGAAGAAAAGCTGAAAATGTCCATTGATCCAGATGCTGTCATTGAAGAGGGAGATCATTTTCTGTTGGTCGCTAATACTAAGAACATTGAGCATTTTGACTATATTAGTAAATAATATGATGCATCCTTTCTTGGCATTTGCTTTGAGTGCTTTTTTAGGTGTGATCTGTGTAAAAATTATTAAAAGAGAAGTAGGGAAAATGACAGGAGATCATCCTATTGGTGAACAAAAACTGTTATTCTGGTGGTTGAGCGGCGCCTTGCCTTTAGTGATGGACAATCGGTTTTTAGTGGCATCTGCCGCTTTTTTGTTTTCCTGGGGATTATATGCCTGGCTGTTTTTACTGGCAGGCATGGACAGCAGCTGTATGGCTTTTTCGAATCGAGTCTTTTATGGCTTGGCGGTTTTGTTGTTTGCCTTAAGTTTGCGTATTACAAAAATCGTTCTTTTAGAGCGTCTGATTGCTTATTTAATCATCCGTTTGATGTTTTGGGGAATGACTTTTCTGTTTAGAAAATTCAGGCAGCAGGAAGGCATAGGCAATGGAGATATAGCTATTTTTAGCTGGCTTGGTCTGATGTTTGGATTAAATGTAACTGTCATGATGATTTTGTTAAGCACAATACTAGCACTTTTATTTTCGCGAAGTGAACGCTTTGCCTTTGTACCATATATTGCCGCAGGCACAATGATCGTTTTTTATTTTTTGTGCCCCTTTCTTAATTAGTAGTCTTATGATATAATGTAAAGCATGAAAAAGGGGGATTTTTCCATGCGCCAAATCGTTTTATCATTAAACAGTCTTGTCCTTTTATGTTTGTATGGGGACTTTGTGGAAAGTGATGTTTTGCCGCTGACTAATAGTCAGTGGAATCAGCTGGAGTTCAAATTAGCGCATTCCACATTAAAACAGCCATCGGGACTGTTAGACTGCTCCGATGAAGAAATGATGATTCAGCTTGTTTTGAGTGAAGATGAGGTGCATCAAATCAAAAAAAGACTGTCATTAATGCAGCGGGTACTCGTGCAATTGGCTTGTTATGAACGCCGCGGCATTGGTGTCGTCACTAAATTTGAGGAAGATTACCCTGATGTTTTCTATCAGCGGTTAAAAAAGAATGCTCCGCTGATTCTTTATTATTGCGGCAATTATCAGCTTTTAAATCAGGAGGCTGTTTCTATTGCGGGCCCTGTGCACTCTACGAAGCAAATGAATATTAATACCCGACACGTAGTAGATAAAGTTTTTCAGGAAGGCTATCATCTGATGACCAGTGCTCATCAGGGGTGTGAAATGATTGGGTTGGTGCATCAGCTGAGACTGGGCGGTCACGTCATCTTATTTGCGGCAAATGATTTAGCCAGAAAACAATATGAGTTTTTAAAATTTATTCATAATCAGCGCATGCTTGTTATTTCTCACCGTAAACCGGATAGCGAATACGATGTGGTTGAATCAGTAGTGCGAAATAGTTATATATATGCTTTATGTACAACAAATTTTGTGATTCATTCGGAATTAAACACAGGCGCACTCTGGTTTAGTGCTATGCAAAATCTGAAACATCGCTGGTCAAAAATGCTGGCAATTGTTGATGATGATTTTTATGGCAATGCCAAATTGGTTGAAGCCGGCGCTATTCCTGTGACGATGGAGAAGGTTTTAAGTGAGTGTACGATTGAAGAAATGATGGAAATCAGTAAGCAGGATATTGGTATTCATCAGGATAGTGAACAAATTAGTATTTTTGATTTTATAGAGGATGAAAATTTGGAGGCAGAAGAAATTGAACAAATTTAATTACAAGCAGTACCCTGTAACATGTGGGCTAATTGCCGGCTGTGTCATCATATACATTTATACCAGCTTAAAGTATTCTTTTGACATGACAGCTATGGAAGGGGTCAAGGCTGGCGGATATCTCCCTGCGGCCATTTATTTTGATCATGAATATTCACGTTTTCTGACGGCAAATTTTATTCATTTTGGCTTGCTTCACTTGTTAATGAATATGGCTTCATTATCAAACATTGGCCCATTTATGGAGAAAATTTTCGGGTTGAAAAGATATGCTGTATTAATCTTTGGTTCGGCATTAGGAACAACCGTTCTGCCTTATCTTTATTATCTTGTTTTTGAAGAACCGTTAAGCGCAGCAGGATTAACGGTTTCGGGAGGAGCCAGCGGTATTATTTTAGGGCTTTTAGGCGGCTTATGCTTTTTATCATGGCGCTATCGGGGCGTTTATCAAAAAGTCTTTCAATCAGTTGTTCCCAGTCTTTTATTAGTTGCACTCATGTCTGTAGCCATTCCGACAGTTTCTCTTTCCGGACATTTAGGTGGATTTGTCGGGGGATTTCTGACAGCATTCTTGATTAGTAAAATTAATCCTAATCCACTCTGGGAACCAACCCGTTATTTTTCAAATAATGATTATTTAAACTGACAAAAAATGATTCAGCCATCGTGTATGATGAGATGGGTGATCAGTAATGTTAAAGGTAAAATTATTTGATGAAGAACATGAACTTGATTTAGAAGAAGCAATTAACCTCTTTTTAAAAGATTTTGAAGGTATTATTTTGAACATTTCTTATCAGGTAGCATTGGCGATGAATGGCAAGGAGATGGAATATTGTTACAGTGCGATGATCTTTTATCAGGAGAAAGAATAATATTTTCATTTCCGGCTAGACTAATTAGCGGAGGTGAGCTTCATGAATCATCAGATTAAATGTAAGGTCTGCAGTTGTGTTTATAACAAAGACGAATATTGCGATGCTGCTGAAATTGAAGTCTGCAATTGTCATTGTCATGGACATGATGCCAGCAGCTGCGAGCAGACAGAATGCCATACATTTAGACAGAAGTAAAAGAAAAACCGGATCATTCCGGTTTTTTTGTGCAAAAATCTATGCTATAATGGACACGGTGATGAAAATGAAAAAATGCTGGAAAATTTTGTTAATATTGTTTTTATGTTCCTGCAGCCATCCCGCGGAGAATATTTCAGTATATGATCAAATGGTGGAGCAGTTAAATCAAAGAGAAGACTATGTTTCAGAAAGTGAATATTTTAATTGTGAACTTAATGTCACACCATATGAAGATGGCAAGTATCGTTATGATGTGATTATTGATCAGCCAAAGATTGATATGGAAAATGTTAAGGCCATTGCTGTTTGCGAATCCGAAAAAAGTGCAATTTATCCTTCACTGGGCTTGGAAGAAGGCGATATATGTCATCTTTTTACTGACAAAATCGATAAGGCAAATGCTTATTATGAAGGGGTTCGGCTGTCCGGTATATCAGAAACGGAAAATGTCAGTGTCAGAGTCTATGTTGCGTTTACTCATGATCACCAGATGTATGAGCAATATATTCGTCTGGATGGTGAAGCCAAATGATGCGTTTAGATAAAATGCTGGCAAATTTAGGGTATGGATCACGAAAAGAAGTCAAATCTCTTATTCGTAAAGGTCATATCCGGGTCAACAGCACAATTATAAAAAAAGATGATTATCGTTTAGAACCAGATATCGATAAAGTTTATATAGATGATACATTAATCGTGTATAAACCGCTTGTTTATATCATGATGAATAAACCTCAGGGAGTTATCAGCGCAACCGAGGATAAAGTACATAAGACAGTGGTCGATCTGATTGAAGGCTATGATCATTATCATGTATATCCTGTCGGCAGACTTGACAAAGATACAGAGGGGTTAATGCTTTTAACAAATGACGGGATTCTCGCAAGAGAATTATTGTTTCCCAGCAAAAAGGCCGAAAAAAAATATTATGCGCGTTTAAAATATGATCATGGACCAAATGATGAAGAATTGTTTGAAAAGGGAATTACTATTGATACTGGTTATCGCTGTCAGAGTGCGCGCTTAGCGTATTTATCCAAGAGAGAGGCTTATGTTATTATTACAGAGGGAAAATTTCATCAGGTCAAAAAAATGTTTGAAGCGGTTGGCAATGAGGTTGTTTATTTAAAACGTTTAGAGATGAAGGGATTAATTTTAGATCCTCAGCTTAAACCTGGAGAATACAGAGAATTAACAGAAGAAGAAATGGACATTTTACATATTTCACAGCTGCACGCAAATCTTTGATTTGTAAAATACAAAAATTTTATTTTAGAATTTGATAAATCAGCATTGTTTATGACCCAAAACAATGCTATAATAATGTGGATAGAACGGAGGATATTATGCGATTAAGACGAAAACCGGAAGCTGAAGATTTTTTGAAATCGCATCCTGAATATGTGATTTCTGATGCTGAAAGCTATCGTGGCAAGATGAACAGTTTATTTGAAAAAAATCAGCCGCTGTACATTGAAATTGGTATGGGAAAAGGTGATTTCATTATTGAAATGGCTAAAAAACATCCAGATATTAATTTTATAGGCATAGAAAAGTATGACAGTGTACTTTATGTCGCGTTAAAGAAAGTATTGGAACAAGAATTTATCAGCAATCTAAGGCTTCTAAGGGCAGATGCTATTTCTTTGAAAGATATTTTTGATAAACACGAAGTATCTAGAGTCTTCCTTAATTTTAGCGATCCCTGGCCTAAAAAACGCCACTATAAAAGACGTCTGACTTATAAGGCGTATCTGGCTATTTATGAACATATTCTGATTGAAAATGGCTATCTCGAATTTAAAACAGATAATCGCACACTTTTCGAATTCAGCCTGGTTTCCATGAATCAGTATCCAATGGTATTTGAAAATGTCTGCCTGGATTTACATCACAGTGAGTATGCAGTGGAAAATATCATGACAGAGTATGAAAGAAAATTTAGTCCCAATGGACCTATCTATCGTTTAATTGCCCATTTTTAAAGGAGGAAAATAATTATGGATCAATTTTTAGATATTCATTCATTAGAAGATTACAAAAAAGCTATTCAGGAACGTTGTATTATTTTAGTCAGTGCAGTTTGGTGCCCTGATTGTGTGTTTATTAAACCATTTATTGGTGAAGTGGCTAAGTCCTATCCACAATTTAAGTATTATAAAATAGACCGTGATGAACTGTTAGATTTATGTAAGGAAATGGATGTTATGGGAATTCCATCATTTGTTGCTTATGATCATGGTGAAGAAATCGGACGCTTTGTTTCTAAATTCCGTAAAACGCGTGCGGAAATTGAAGAATTTATTACTTCTTTAAAGTAGAAATTTGTCATAATTTGTCCTTTTTAAAGAAAAAAATATAAAAATTGCGAAATTACAAGCATATTTCTATAAAATGTGATATGATATATATAACATCCACAAAGCTATTGCTGGATTTATGTTAGGAGGTATTCGCTATGGCTTTAAAAGATTTATTTAAAAAAACAGTCTCTGTTCCTGTTGAGGAAAAAGTGGATCCAATTGTAGAACAAAGACGCAAAGAAAAATTCAGTACGCCATTAATTTATGGTGATGAATTTGACGAAAAGGTAGAAAAAATTGAAAAGGCAATCAAAGCTGTGCCAACACCTGCAGCTACAACAGCGCCAACGCCATCAGCAACTAAACGCCCTGCAGCGCGCACACCTCGTCCTAAAATTGATACAAGCTATCAGATGAGTGAAATTATTTCACCTATTTATGGACGCAAAGAAGAACCAAAGCCAACGCGAAGCAAACAAAGCGCTGCACCAAAGAAGAAAGTTGTTCAAAAGCCTATAGAAGATCAGATTGTTCCTGTCATTAGTCCTATTTATGGTACTTCTGCAGCTGTTGTTGAAGAAGAACAGCCTGAGCCAAAACCAGCACGCCGTTCACAGAAAAAACAGCAGCCTGCACCAAAGAAGGAACCTGAAACAGTGACAGAGGATTTACGCAATATAGCCAGCATTATACAGGAAGAAGAGAATCAGTTGAAGCTTGTTGAAAAAAGAACCGGAGAATTTCAGTTTGATTTTTCTAAAATGAAATCTGAAGAACCAAGCCTGATAGATGAAATAGATGATGCCATGACCCTCGATGAGCTGATGAGTCTTTATGAAAAGAAATTTAAAGATGAGGATAAATAAACGCATTAGCGTTTATTTTTTTCTATGATTAAGGGAATTGGCGTAGACATCACTTCCATCGAGAGATTTGACTTGAATCATCGGCATTTCATTGAGCGAATTCTGACCAAAAACGAAGTAGAATGCTTAGATGCCTTAAAATCCACTCAGGCTAAAAAAGAGTATCTGGCCAGTCGCTTTGCGGCCAAAGAGGCTTTTTTAAAGGCGAATCATGTAGGTTTGGGGGCAATTAGTTTTCAGGAAATTGAAGTGATGAATACCAAAGAGGGACAGCCTTTTTTTACAAATAGTTCCGCACATCTGTCCATTAGCCATGATGGTGGATTTGCGATTGCGTTTGTTGTTTTAGAAGATTAGAGAGGAGCATTTCATGGAATTACAGACGGCAGGTATCAGACAAGCGAAGATGACAAAGTTAAAGAACACACTTGAAAAATGGGAGGCTTTGAAAAAGAATGGCTAATATTGTGATTGGTAATTTGGCCCATGTCGATGCCGGGAAAACAACTTTATCTGAAGCCATGCTTTATCACGCTGGAAAAATACGGCAGTTAGGCAGAGTAGATCATCAGGACGCTTATTTGGATTATGACAGTCAGGAACGAAACAGAGGCATTACTATTTTTTCCAAACAGGCTATTTTTTCTTGGAAAGATACAGTAGTGACCTTATTAGATACACCAGGTCATGTCGATTTTTCGACAGAAATGGAGCGGGTCTTGCAGGTGCTGGATGCTGCGGTTTTGGTGATTAGCGGAACTGAAGGTGTACAGACACATACAAGGACAATCTGGCAGCTTCTTTTACGTTATCAGGTACCTGTATTTATTTTTATTAATAAAATGGATATGCCAGGATCCTCTTATGAAAAGTGTCTGATTTCACTGGAAAAAGAATTCCAAGGACATTTTGTTGATTTTATGTCAGATGCAGCTAAAAGAGATGAAGATATCTCTTTAACAAGTGATGCGATGCTGGAAAAATATCTGGAAACTGGGACTTTTACTGATGATGAAATTTCTCAGTTGATCATGACCAGGCAGATGTTTCCCTGCTTTGCCGGTTCTGCTTTAAAATTACAAGGTGTCGAAGCGCTTTTAAATGCTGTCAGTCTTTTTACCAAAAGAGATTATAACGAAGATGTTTTTAGCGCTCGGGTTTTCAAAATCTCCAGAGATGAGCAAGGACAACGGTTAACACATATGAAAATAACAGGCGGAATATTAAAAGTCAAAGATATTCTTGGACAAGATGAAAAAGCGGATCAGATTCGACTTTATTCGGGCAATCGCTTTGAAGCCATCCAACAGGCTTCTGCAGGAATGATTTGTGCTGTTAAAGGCCTTAAAAATATTTATGCCGGTGATGTCATTGGTCAGGGACATGAAATGATGCGGCCGCTGCTTTCTTCTTGCATGGATTATCGGATTTTGCTTCCAGAAGGCTGTGATCCCCATCAGTTTTTGCCCTTATTGATGCAGCTTTCTGAAGAAGATCCGCAGCTTCATGTGACTTATGATGACAGAGCTCAGGAAATACGAATTCAATTAATGGGAGCCATCCAGATTGAAGTATTAAAAAAACAGATTGCTGATCGTTTTGGTGTACAGGTAGAATTTGATCATGGTAAGATTTTGTATAAAGAAACGATTGCTCAACCCGTATTAGGCGTTGGCCATTATGAACCATTGCGCCATTATGCGGAAGTGCATTTATTATTAGAGCCGGGAAAGCCCGGCAGTGGACTGCAGTTTGCTTCAGTCTGCAAAGAAGATGATTTAGCTAAGCATTGGCAAAACTTAATTATCACTCATTTACAGGAAAAAACGCATTTGGGTGTCCTGACAGGTTCGCCCATCACTGATATGAAAATCACCCTGGTGAATGGTCGCTTTCATCTTAAACATACTGAAGGCGGAGACTTTCGTCAAGCGACATACCGCGCTGTGCGCCAGGGTTTGAAAATGGCAAAAAGTATTTTGCTAGAGCCATATTTTACATATAAAGCCCAAATACCAACGAATGCCCTGAGTCGCTTTATTTATCATATAGATGAAATGCATGGCAGTTATGTTATTGATCAATCTCAGGAAGAAATTACTACCTTGCACGGAGAAGCACCGGTTTCTAAAATGCAGGATTATTATCAGGAAATGATTGCCTATACTAAAGGAACAGGAAAACTGCAGTATACATTAGGCGGATATCGTCCATGTGAAAATCAGGAAGAAGTTATTAAAATGATTGGCTATGACAGTGAGAGTGATCTGGAAAATCCAACGGGATCAATTTTTTGTTCGCATGGCGCGGGTTATAATGTCCCATATGATGAGGTTTATGATAAAATGCATTTAGAGACAGTCTGGCAGAAGGAAGAGACAGCAAAAGCGACAGACAGAATGGTCAGAACAATATCTAAAGAAGCCAGTGATGATGATTTGACTGCTATCTTTGAAAGAACTTACGGACCAATAGAAAGAAAAACAATTCATCAATTTGGTTATCGTAAAAAGGCAGATGTTACTGTACCGATTCAGCAACAGAAAGCAGAGTGTCTGCTTATTGATGGTTATAATGTGATTTATGCCTGGCCGGAACTCAGTGAAATTGCCAGAGTCAATTTAGATGTTGCCAGAGCACGGCTGATTGATATTCTAAGTAACTATCAGGGCTATAAGCAATGTCTGTTAATTTTAGTTTTTGATGCATATAAGGTAAAGGATAATCCTGGTACTATTGAAAAGTATCATAACATCTATATTGTTTACACCAAAGAAGCACAGACTGCGGATATGTTTATTGAACGAACAACGCATCAAATGGCTAAGGATTTTCGTATTGCAGTTGTTACTTCGGATGCATTGGAACAATTGATTGTAACCGGTCAGGGAGCCCGGAGAATTTCATCACGTGAGTTTCAAACAGAGGTAAGTTTTGTGACTAAAGAGAAACTGAAAGATTTCCTGGCACGTCAGGAAAAAAGCCATGACTTCCCGTTAGAAGCAATCAATCAATATCAACATCATAAAGATTAAAAAGAGGCTGCAGCACTTCTGTAATTTTTACATTTGTGTTGCAGCCTTTGCTCTATATATCAAATGAGAAGATAACTCTTTTTCTGATAAGTTAATATATCATATTTTGTGTTTAAGAAAAAACAGGATAGTGAAAATCAAAAAATATGCAGCCATATTATTCAGTATTTTGAAAATCACAAATGTTTTTATGGGTTTAGCAAAATTTAACATTTTGTTTTGTTTTATTAATCCAGGCCTTGGAGAACTTTCAAAATATTTTCTGCTATTTGTGGGACGGTTAAATGAAATCTCTGATATTGTGTCTGAACAGAGAGATTATCTATAAAAGCTTTTTCTGCGCCTAAATTTAAAACCTTCATTTGGGAAGTACCGTAATAGCGGGCAATTTTTTCACCAAAACCACCATCAATCTGCCCGTTTTCAAGTGTTACAACAAGCTGGTGATTTTCTTTTAGTTTTTCTAATGTAACTTTATCATAGCCTGTGATATAACGGGGATTAATTAATGAAGCTTCAATATTGTATGCTTTGTTCAGATATGCCTGGACGTCTTTGCCTAATTGATAGAAGTTTCCTAAGGCAAGGATAGCTACTTGATTTCCTGAAATCACCGTTTCATACTTTACTTGATTACTGTAGTCAGTAAGCAGCTCGACTTTTCGGCTAAGTGTTTGAATTCCTGGAACACGAATGATGACTGGACCATCTGTTTGTTCAAGTGCCCATTCCAACATATCCAGATATTCTTCCTTACATGATGGCGCAAGGCAAGTGAGATTTGGAATGTTCATGGTTAACGGAATATCAAAAATACCCATATGTGTCTGATTTCCTGAAGAAATACCAGAAAAATAAACAAGAATGACAGCCGGACTTTTATTTAAAGCCAAATCATGTGAAAGCTGGTCATAGGCGCGCTGTAAGAATGAACTGCTGACACCAAAAACTGGTTTGCCTCCATTTTTGGCAATGCCTGATACGAATGAAACGGCATGTCCTTCAGCGATGCCGACGTCTACAAACTGCTCTGGGAATTCATCTCTCAGTTTTTTATCAAATCCAAAGATTTTAGGTGTACCGGCAGTGATGGCAACAATGGATTTATCTTTTTTCATTTTTGCAATGAGGTAATCTCTAGTGAGATTCTCATAAGTTTCATATGTATTTGGCTTGGCTAATGTTAAGCCATTTTCCTGATGGAACGGAGCCATGTAGTGCCATTTTTCCTTTTCCTCTTCTGCAAATAAATAGCCTTTTCCTTTAGTTGTACAAACATGAACAATCACCGGATGTGAAATTTGTTTGACTTTGGAGAAGACATCGATCAGTTCATTCAGATTGTGTCCATCTTGAACAAAATAATAATCGAAGCCCATGGCTTTAAACAGATTGCATTCAGCTTTGCCCTGAGTGTTTCTGAGCAGCTGAAGATTTTGATAAATCCCGCCATGATTTTCAGCGATGCTCATCTGATTATCATTGATAACAATCATCAAGGGGCCATGGAGTGTTGCAGCATTATTCAGGCCCTCAAATGCTAATCCGCCGCTTAAGGCACCATCTCCTGTGACGGCAATGATTTGATAGTTTGCTTTTTGCAGGTTTCTTGCTTTGGCTAATCCGCATGCCAGACTGATGGCAGTTGATGTATGCCCAACCGCGAAAAGGTCATGTTCACTTTCAAGGGGATTTGTAAAACCGGTGACTTTATCATATTGTTTTGGATCAGTATATGCTTCTTTTCTTCCAGTTAATAACTTGTGGGTATAGCATTGATGAGAAACATCGAAAACAAATTTATCTACAGGAGAATTAAAGACGTAATGCAAGGCAGTTGTCGTTTCAATCATGCCTAAATTTGAACCGACATGACCTCCGGTGACACTGAGTCTTGTAAGCATTTGTGTTCTGATTTCAGTCGTTAATTGTTCAAGCTCCTGCATAGATAATTTTTTTAAATCAGTAGGGCTGTTAATTTGTTGTAAAAGCGTTTTCATTCTGACACTCTCCTTTCTATATTCTATTTAAACTATATACCTGAGAGTATACTATCAGTCAAGAATGTTATGAAAAAAACAGCCAGCGGGACTGTTTATATATTTTGATAATGTTTTATTGTCATAAGGTTAATGATATATTTTGCGACAGTATAATCCTTGAGCATTTTTAGACAAATAGATGCCTTCAATAGTGCCGGCCGTGATAGACCGAATTACCTATTTGCCAGAAAACACAGGATAGAAAGCCTGATATGTTTTAATCATTCCTTGTTCTAATGAGGTGTATTCAAAAGCATAATCTTTTGTAAACCGAGAACCGTCATAGAGCTCCGTCTCTTCTTTAAAAACCGGATAGCAGAAAGGGTACTGCATATTCAAAGCCTGTTGATAGGGAAGTCTTATGATTTGAACATCTTCTTTGGCCGCATGTTTTAAAGTATTGTATAAATGCTGATAATTAATCATTTCCGGAGCCACAATATTATAAACACTATGTTCACGGGGATTCTCGCAAATCATCAGAATAGCTCGAGCGACATCTTTGACATAAACCATTTGAAAATACCCATCATTTTCCTCAGGAACGACAAGCGGCATATTGTTGATAATCAGGGCGATGTATTGAGATTCTCTAGGAGCATAATTAAAAGGACCATAAATATTACCAGGACGAATAACAGTTGTCTTGAAATGGTGGGTTTCGGCCAAATTCGTCAATTCTTTTTCCAGCTGAATTTTATGATCGATATAAGCACCGATTTCAGCGGAATAGTGTGTCGTTTCCAAAGGCGCATTTTCCGCCTTTAATTCACCAGTACGATGTTTATAGACATCAACGGTACTAATCAATACATAATGGTCAAAACTCCCGGGAAAATTTTTGATTACAGTTTCAATATCGTTTTTTTCATAAGCACAAAAATCAATCACTGCATCATAGTGTTCTTCCGGTAATGTCTGCCACATTTTTGTTTCATGACGATCAAAATGATATTCATTTTTAGCGATGTCTTTAAGGGAGTAGCGGCCGCGATTGACAAGCGTTAATTCATGCTTTTGTCCGGCCAGCATACTAAAAACTCTGCCTAAAAAATATGTACCGCCAATGATAAGTAATTTCATATTTAACAACTCCTTGTTACTTTACAATAATTTTAAGAAGATGACAATTTCTGTATCTTTGCCGCCTTCACCATATTCGACCACCAATAAATATTGATCGTCGGCCGCTAAACCATAGCAGCGAGAACTGTTATGCTTACAGATTTCATTGCCATAATATGTTTTTTCATCGTCCCAAAATTTAACGATATTGCCATTAGGCAGCGGCAAATTCAAATTAATAAATGAACCTTTAAGCTGGTAAAGGTCAGTAACTTTTTCCATATCAGGAATATCGAGCGCATTAAATCTCTTAATTAGTTCTTCTTTCGTCATCTTTTCTCCTTTTAAAAAATCACTGTCATTTTACTTTAAATAGATATTAACATAGGATGATGGGAGGCACAAGAAGATTTTAAAAATCTTCTTTCATTGAAAAAGACAGGAAAAGGATAGTGATGAATATTACACATCTGGTTTTAAAAGATTCTAAACCTTAGCTTGTCGCAATAATGATATTGTATGTTTGAAATGGTTCAGTACAGTTATATTTTTAGGGATTTGCCGGAAGCTGTGAAACAAGTGACTGACCGCTGTGTCAAACATGTCTATGAATGTATCGGGAAAGAGTTGATATGCTGTCATCATGACAGTTTTTTAGTGCATATTTTAGGTTTCAATACATAGATTGAATTAAGGAGTGGTCGTATGTTAAAAAAAACAATCATATATTTGCTGACTGTAGTCCTGATTTTACCAGTAAATATCGTTCATGCCGAAAGTGATTTGGCCCCAAATGCCGCTGCCGCAGTTTTAATAGAGGCAAGTCATCAGGAGATGTTATATGGGAAAAATGAGAAAGAAAAGATGTATCCGGCCAGCACGACAAAAATTATGACGTTGATATTGATTTTTGAGGCACTCAATGAAGGTCGATTATCAATGGACGATATGGTTCGCACTAGCGGTTATGCAGCTAGTATGGGCGGAAGTCAGGTTTTTTTAGAAGAAGGAGAAACACTAAGTGCTTCGGATATGATAAAATCTATTGTTATTGCTTCGGCAAATGACTGCTGTGTGGCTATGGCCGAACATCTTGAGGGCAGTGTTGATGCCTTTGTAGAAAAAATGAATCAGAAAGCAGAGACACTGAAACTGGTAAATACACATTTTGTGAATTGTACGGGATTGCATGATGATAACCACTATACTTGTGCATTGGATTTAGGTTTGATGGGTGCTTATTTGCTGGACATTGGTGGTGAGCAGTTAACCAATTTTACAACAATGTATGACGGCTATATCAGAGAAAATGAAAAGAAATTCTGGCTGGTTAACACCAATAAGCTTCTCAATCAGTACGAAGGTGCTGATGGTTTGAAAACGGGTTTTACCAAAGAAGCAGGCTATTGTTTAGTTGCAACCGCGAAAAGAAATGGTGTGCGCATGATCAGCGTTGTCCTGGGCGAAAAAGAAGCAAAAGTGCGCAATCAGGAAAGTATGTCTCTTTTAGATTATGGTTTTAATCAGTATACAACAGAGCAGATTTATAAAGCCGGTGACATTATTACTTATTTGGAAGTACCTAATTCTAAAGAAAAGGAAATTCCGGTGACCACAGCGAATGATATTGTTATCGCAGTCAAAAAGGGAAGTCAGGCAGAACCCGATTACAGTATTGAGATGGATAAACATGAAGCACCTATTGCGGCAGGGGAGCAGGTCGGACGATTAGTGATCATGCACGAAGAAAAGAAAATAGAGGAATTCCCTTTGATTGCTGTTAGTGAAGCAATACCGCTGACTTTCAGTCAGTGGGTTCATGACATTTACTGTGATTTATTAAGGGCATAAAAAATGTCTTTGAAGTTCTAGTTTTGCAAGCTAAGTTCTACTTTTGTCGAAAATGTCCACAAGGGCATTTTTTTCATATATGATAATACCCGGAGGTCAGACATATGAAAAATGAAATGAAGTTAAGAATAGAAAAAGATTGTCTGGTTGTTTTATTTTATGGGGATGTTGATCATGAAACAACGCTGGCATATCGTGATCGTTTAGTACAGGCGATTGAAAAAGAAAAATACAGTAAAGTCATTTTGGATTTTGAAAATGTAAGTTTTATTGACAGTTCCGGCATTGGGATGGTTCTGGGAAGATATAATCAGGTCCGTCGCTATGATGGCTGCTTATATTTATCAAGATTGCCAGAAGCAACAAGGCGTTTATTTGATCTCACTGGGCTTTTCAGTATCATTGAAGTGGTTGATCAGTCTGAGGAGGTGATAAATCGTGAATGAAGCTAAATTGACATTTGATGCTTTAATCGAGAATGAGCCATTTGCGCGCTGCGTAGCCGCAGCTTTTGTGGCTAAAATTAATCCGACAATGGATGAACTTATTGAGGTTAAAACGATTGTCTCTGAGGCAGTCGCAAATGCGATTATTCATGGATATGAAAATCAAAAGCAGGGCAAAGTGCAATTAATCATGCAGTTAGAAGACAATGAGCTGACAATGATTATCCAGGACGATGGCTGCGGTATTGAGAATATTGCGAAAGCCCGCGAACCATTATTTACAACAAAGGCTCATCTTGAACGTTCTGGTATGGGAATGACAATTATGGAAAGTCTCTCTGATGATTTTCAAGTAGAATCATCACCAGGAACAGGGACAAAATTAACGATTGTGAAAAAATTTAAAGGGCATGGCGGACATGAATCAGACAATTGATCTGATTGTGCTTGCTCAGCAAGGGGATGAGCAGGCTAAAGCTAAAGTTGTCAAAGAAAATGTTGGGCTTGTCTGGGCGATGGTTCATCGTTTTAAAAATAACTTTTATGATAAAGAGGATCTTTTCCAGATTGGCTGTATTGGATTGATGAAAGCAATCAATCATTTTGATGTCAGTTATAATGTACAGTTCTCTACATATGCTGTTCCTATTATCATGGGTGAAATCAAACGTTATTTTCGCGATGACGGTTCTATTAAAGTATCTCGTTCATTGAAGGAATTGCATTTAAAAGTTCAGAAAACAAGGGAAATACTGACGGCAAATCTTGATCATGAGCCAACGCTTTATGAAATTGCGGATTTTTTAGAAGAAGATGTCGCTAACATTATTCTTGCGGAAGAATCCAGTTATTATCCGACGTCGTTAAATGAGCCAATCTATGAAAAAGATGGCTCTAAAATCAGTGTGGAAGACAGGATTGAAGATTCCCGCAACAAATTATGGTTTGAGAAAATGGCGCTGGAAATGGAAATTGCCAAGCTGGATGAAAAAGAGAAGCTGATTATTCTTTTGCGCTATTATTATGACTTTAATCAGGAAGCAGTTGCCAAACGACTGCATATTTCACAAGTGCAGGTTTCAAGGCTGGAAAAGAAGATTATTCAGAAATTGAAAAAGCGCTTGCTGGAAGACGAGTAGTTATCTGCTCGTTTTTTGCTTTTTAGATGAACATGGCTGATTTTTGTGCTATAATGAGGTCGCAAAGGATGGTCAGATATGGAAAGTCACAGAAAAAATTTAAAATCATATATCATCATTGCAGCGGCAACATTTTTACTTGTTTTTATTTTGTCCCAAACATTTATGCTGGCTAGTGTAGATGGCATATCTATGGAGCCGACGCTTGATAACGGACAGCAAATGCTGGTTTTAAAATGTCATTATCATTTATTTGATCCCGAATACAATGATTTGGTTGTGATAGATTATAATGCCAGTAATGCGCTTTCACATAAATATATCGTTAAACGAATTATTGGGCTGCCTGGGGACCAGTTGGAATTCAAAGGCAATCAGGTTTATCGTAATGGCAAGATGATTGATGAGCCATATTTAAAAGAAATCATGATTGGGCAGGTAGATAAGGTCATTGACATTCCCCAGAACAAAATCTTTGTTTTGGGTGATAATCGTAATGAGAGCATTGATTCAAGACATTTTGGATATATTGATGTGCATACCCAGGTCGTGGGCAAAGTGCTTTTTCATTAGAAAAACACTTTCTTGTTAGCTTGCGCTAATTTTCGGGCAACAATTATTCTGAAATAACATATTTTTAAAAAAGATAGCGATTTCATCGCTTCTTTTTTTATAAAAACAGTTTATTAGACAGGGGTTTTATGATACAATAGCGTAGATGCGAAGGGGGATTTTTATGGATAAATTTATCTTGGCACCGGGTCCGACACAATGCCGTCCGGAATTACTCGAAGTGCTTTCAGAGCCTGTCATGTATCACCGCAGCTCTGACTTCAGAAAGATGTATCAGAAAACAAGAGAGCAGTTAGCTGAAATGATGGGACTGAATGATGGAGAAGTACTGATTTTAACATCTTCAGGCACAGGTTCCATGGAAGCATCTGTAGCGAATTTTTTTAATGCAAATGACCATGTTCTTGTGATTAGTATTGGTCACTTTGGTCATCGTTTTCAGGAAATCTGTGAAGCATATGGCTTAAATGCAACAATGTTGGATTATCCAATTGGGGAAACTTATGATTTTGCGGAAGTCAAAACATATATTGAAAATCATCAGGATTTAAAAGGTGTTTTTATAACTCACCATGAAACAAGCAGTGGTGTTCTCAATGCTTTGAAACCTGTAGGGGATCTTGTCTGCAAGCTGCCGGATTGCTTGTTGATTGTGGACTCTATCAGCGGCTTTTTAGCTCATCCAATGGCAATGAGTGATTGGCATATTGACTGCCTGCTTGCCAGCAGTCAGAAAGGCTTTTTGATTCCGCCTGGTATTGCCATGGCGGGGTTGTCTCGTAAAGCCATTCAGGCACTGGACCGCGGACATTTACCAAGATATTATAACGATTTCCGTAAATATCTGAGTATGCTGGATGTTAATGAAACACCATTTACACCTAATATTTCACTCATGGCAGCACTGCATAAATCATGCAGTTATCTAATGGCATATGGGTTGGAAAATTATTATGCACACCATTATGAATTACGTACATACTTAGCTGCAGCGCTCAAAAATATGGGTCTTGATACAGATGTCGTTAAAGAGGAAAATCGTGGCAATGTCCTTGTTTTGGTGCGTTTAAAAGAAGGCATGAATGCCAAAACAGTGCATGATGTTCTGGATGAAAGAGGGTTTATCATTGCAACTGGTTTTGGTGAAAATAAAACAAAAATGTTACGTATCGGGGTTATTGGTGAAGTCTGCAAGGCAGATATTGACCGTTTCCTGGTAACATTTAGAGAGGTTCTTGAAGAATTGTACGGACCAATGAAAGGTGGGAATGTATGAGTTATCGTTTTAAATTAACTAATGGTAACGCAATTTTAAACTTTAGTGAGGAATACTATCATACTTCAACGGAATTAATTCAGAGTGAAGGCTTTGGCAAAATGTTAAAGGCTTTTGTAGAACATGGCAGAGACAGAGAAAACGATGTGTATCTCTATCTGCATGCCCGTAATGAAGATGATGCTTTACTTGTCAGAGATTTAAAAAATATTTGTCGGCTGCTTTTAATTATGGACGTAAAAGAAGTTACGGAAAATTATGAACAGTATGCACCTTATTTTGATGACCGTGAAATGTTCTATACAATCATTGAACGCTTCTATTTATTTTGGCGCCGTCATCAGCGTTACGCAGTCGTTTTTAACGATCATAAACAAAGCGGCTTTCAGAATGTTGGGTTTACAGATGCTCAAAATCAGTTTGAAACATTAATTTTACAAACTTATCGTCAGATTGAAGAAACGGCATTAGGGCATAAAAACCGTGTTTATCGCCAGATTACAGCCGGTGTCAACGCCGGACTAGTGGTCAGTCAGATGCGTTCTATGCTGCCATATGAATACCGGGCACTGGACAAAATTCCATTTATTGAATCTGTGATTATTCATCCGCCTTTTATTGCTTACAGTAAAAGAAATAAACGTGATGGCATATTCCCGGAAGTAAACGTCAACCCGATTGAAGATAAAAAATTTGATCCTGACCAGTGGTTTTGCTATCCGGCAAAGGTAGGAGATTTGTTAGCTTATGTTTACTTCAATGTTGATTATATGGCGCAGGGAATTACGCTGTGTAACTTATTTGAATTAGCTGATGAAGAGGAATACCGCAATCAGAAGCCTGATCTGCTCTATATCTACGGCTATGATGATGGAGAGAAAAACCAGTGCTTCTATCAGGATGAAGAAAATGATATGCTGGTCGGCTGTCTTTCATTAAGTGAAGATTTTGATTACTTCGGATATATGAAGAAAATGGTGCTTACACTGCACAATGTTCGCAAGCTGAATCATCATGAATTGCCAATCCATGGCGCAATGGTTGCTATTACGCTGCATGATGGCTCAAAAAAGAATATTGTCGTTATGGGAGACAGCGGTTCATGTAAATCTGAAACCATTGAACAAATTAAAGGACTAGGTCAGAAATACATCCGTGAAGTGAAAACAATTTATGATGATATGGGGCTTTTATCCAAAGACAGCGAAGGCAATATCGTTACATCAGGCACAGAGATAGGTGCTTTTGTTCGCCTGGACGATTTGGATGCCGGTTATGGATATAAGGAATTGGACCGTTCTGTTTTTATGAATCCAGATAAAGTCAATGCCAGAATTGTTATTCCAATTACTTCATACCGTGATGTTGTGGCTAAACATCATGTAGATTATTTTCTTTATGCGAATAACTATGATGAAGGAGCCGAAGCACTGTCCTTCTTTAAGGATGCCGATGATGCGCTTGAAGTCTTTCGCCGAGGTGCTCGTATGGCCAAAGGAACGACAACTGAAATGGGATTAGTCGAAAGTTATTTTGCTAATCCGTTTGGTCCAGTACAGCGTCAGGAACAGACTGAGCCAATTTTAAAGGATTATTTTGAAAGTATGTTTGAGCAGGGGATTAAAGTTGGGCAGATTCGCACCCGACTTGGTATTCGCGGGCAAGAACATAAAGGTCCAAAGGCCGCAGCACAGGCACTGCTTAATTTAATAACAACAAAATGAGGAAACGACGAGCTCGTTTCCTTTTTTTCTTGCGCTTGATAAAGAAAAGGCTTACAATATATTGTATAAGGAATGGAGGAAGAATAATGTATAATTTTGATGAAGTTGTTAACCGTAAAGGAACTGACAGCTCTAAATGGGATTTGTTGAAAGTTAAAGGATATGATGAAGATGTCATGCCAATGTGGGTGGCTGATATGGACTTTAAAGTGCTGCCGGACATTCATGAAGCCCTGTCTAAACGTCTGGAACATGAAATTTATGGCTATTCTATGACAGGTGATGATTACTATTCTGCAGTGATCCATTGGATGAAAACACGTCATCACTGGGATATCGAAAAAGAATGGATTGTGACTACACCTGGTGTTGTTTCTGCACTGGCAGTTGCTGTGAACAGCTATACTGAACCGGGGGATGCAGTGATTATTCAGAAACCGGTTTATTATCCATTTGATGGTGTCATTGATGGCAATGGCCGCAAAAAGATAGAGAATCCTGTAATTTTCTGTGAAGATCATTATGAAATAGATTTTGAAGACTTTGAAAAGAAAATTGTAGACAACAATGTAAAAATGTATATCTTATGTAATCCATATAATCCTATTGGAAAAGTTTGGACAAGAGATGAACTGAAGCGTATTGGTGATATTTGTAAAAAGCACAATGTCATCGTAGCGGCAGATGAGATTCACCATGATTTCATCTATCCGGGATTTGAACATGTGCCTTTCTATGAAGTGGATCCTTCATACAAGGAGTTCTCTATTGTCGCAACTGCTCCAAGCAAAACGTTTAACCTGGCAGGAATGCAGACATCGAATATTATGATTGCCAATGAAGAAATGCGCAAAAAATATCAGACAACCAAACAACGCAGTGGGGTTAATGATGCTAATTTCTTAGGCCGTTTAGCTTGTCAGACAGCTTATATGAAAGGCGCTTTATGGGTTGATGAACTGGTAGCTTATTTAAAAGGTAATCTGGATTTCATGACAAAGTTTTTTGAAGAACATTTACCTCAGATCAAAGTGATTCAGCCTCAGGGGTTATATTTAGTTTGGGTTGATTTCAGAAGTCTTGGCATGGATCATGAAGCATTAGAAAAATTCATGTTGGAAAAAGCTAAATTATGGCTGGATGAGGGTTATATTTTTGGTGTTGGCGGCGAAGGGTTTGAGCGCTTTAACATCGCTCTGCCACGTCAAGAATTAGAAAAGGCATTAATTCAGCTGGAAAAAGCTGTTAAATCACTGTAATGAAGAAGACATGTGTGCCTTCTTTTAACTTTATCAAAAGAAAGGAGGAAGAATGATGATGATTTTGTTAGTTGTCGATGCACAGGAATTATTAGTAAATGAATCTTTATATATGTTTGAAACATGGAAACATAATATCCAGCGCCTGATTCAGGCAGCCAGAAACCATCAAGTAGAAGTCGTTTATGTAATTCACGATGATGGACCTGAGGCACCATTATCCAAAGGAAAGCGGGGTTATGAGACTGCCAAAGCATTCGCCCCTTTGAAAACCGAAAGAATATTTGAAAAAACATTTAATAGTCCGTTTAAAGAGACAGGATTATTAGCGTATTTAAAAGAAAAGGGAATTTCTCAGATTATCGCAGTGGGTTTACAGACTGATTTCTGTATGGATGCGACCATTAAGTGTGGCTTTGAGCATGGTTTTGAAATGATTGTTCCCGCTTATACGAATTCAACAGTCGATAATCAGTGGATGAGTGCAGAGGAAAGCTATCGGTATTACAACGAATACATGTGGCCGCAGCGGTATGGCCAGTGTATTACTCTTGAAGAAGCCGTTAAACGCATTGAAAAAACGCCAGAATATTAGTTATTCTGACGTTTTTGAATCATTTAAATAATGCCCTGGCTCATCATCGCATCAGCGACTTTTTCAAATCCAGCAATATTAGCACCGGCAATTAAATTATAACCAAGGTTGTATTTGGCACTGGCAGCGACACTGGCATCATGAATGCTTTTCATAATTTGTTTTAACTTAGCATCCACTTCTTCACTCGTCCAGCTGTAACGCATGCTATTTTGTGACATTTCCAGTGCACTGACTGCAACACCGCCGGCATTAGCTGCTTTTGATGGCGCCACAACAACATCATTACCAACAAATAACGCAGTTGCTTCAGGGGTAGTCGGCATGTTGGAAACTTCAATATAGTATTTTGTACCATTGGTGATGATTTTCTTAGCATCCTCTTCATTTACTTCATTCTGAGTTGCACATGGCATTACGATATCCGCTTTAACACCCCAAGGTTTTTCCTTTGGATGGAATTCAGCGTTGAATTTCTTTGCATAATCTTCCAGTTTTACATCATTAGAACCACGAATCTTTAACAGGAAATCAATCTTTTCGTCTGTAGAAACGCCTTCTGGGTCATAAACATAGCCGTCACGGCCAGAAATAGTTAATACTTTTGCACCATATTCACGGGCTTTTAAGCATACACCCCAGGCTGCATTACCATATCCAGAAATGACAATTGTTTTGCCATTAAGGGTATCATTAAAATGCTTCATTACTTCATCGGCATAATAAACAGCACCAAATCCTGTGGCTTCTGGACGAATTAATGATCCGCCATAGCTCAATGGTTTACCTGTCAGAACACCGTTTTCAAAGGCGCCGCGAATACGGCGGTATTGTCCATATAAAAAGCCGATTTCTCTGGCACCAACACCGATATCACCAGCAGGGACATCAACATCAGGTCCGATGTGACGATATAATTCAGACATGAAAGCCTGACAGAAACGCATGATTTCTCCATCGCTCTTGCCTTGCGGATTAAAATCGCTGCCGCCTTTGCCGCCGCCGATTGGCAGAGTAGTTAAAGAATTTTTAAAGGTCTGTTCAAATCCTAAGAATTTGATGACACTTAAATTAACAGTTGGGTGAAAACGCAGACCACCTTTGTAAGGACCAATCGCTCCATTAAACTGGACACGATAACCGCGGTTCACCTGGACTTTGCCATTGTCATCTACCCAGGTAACTCTAAATGATACAACACGCTCAGGTTCTACCATTCTTTCTAATAAGCCTGCTGCCTCATATTCTGGGTGTTCTTTAATGACTGGCTCAAGTGATTCAAGTACTTCTTTAACTGATTGAATAAATTCAGGTTCATTGGCATTTTTTGCAACTACGCTGTCAATGACTCTTTGTGTATATGACATAAAGTTCCTCCTTTTTTTAAACATTCTAATACAAAATGGAATAAAGGTAAAGTATATTTATTAAAAAAATAAAAAATTATCATCCATAGCTTTTGGATTGGCAAAATACAGTTTTTCTGCTAGAATATGGATAAACTGAAAAGGGGGCTTGCACATGCGTTTTAAAGAGCTGAGAGGACTTTTTCTGGGATTGCTGATGGCTTTTCTGGACGCAGGATTGTTCATTTATGCAGTGACAGTACAGGATAAAATAAAAATAATAGCCGCAGTATTTATGATGATGTTTGTTTTAATCAACCTTTTGAGTCAATTCTATATTCGAATATTGCAAGATTGTATCTTTCTATATCACTTTGCAGGTATAGCACTTTTGCCCAAAATTGTGGACTTTAAAGATATTCAGGTGATTAAAAAAATGGGAAAGCACCATTTGATGATAGAAACAGCGAAAGACAGCAGTCATATATATGTTTGGAATGCTGAAAAATTGCTGGAAATTTTAAATAAAAATAAGGAGTCAATGAAAAATGAGAAAAATTGATTATCATATGCATACTCGCTTTTCCTTAGATAGTGAAGCTAATCCTGAAGACCACGTAAAAAAGGCGATTAATTTGGGCTTAGATGAAATTTGCTTTACAGATCATTATGATGTAGATTTTCCCGGTGCTGATTTTACGATGGACATAGCCGCTTATATGTCCTATATGAAATCTCTTCAAAAAAAATATGCTTCCCAGATAAGTATTAAGATTGGAATAGAAATGGGACTGGATCCTCTCCATGAAAAAAGAATCAATGAATTGATAGCGTCCTATCCTTTTGATTTTGTGATCGGGTCAATTCATGCTGTGGGCAATACTGAATTTATGCGTGCAGATTTTTTTGAAGGATTGTCTAAAGAAGAAGCACACAAAGCCTATTTTGAACAATGTATTGCCTGTGTAGACACCTTTGACTGTTTTAATGTTTTCGGACATTATGACTATATTGAAAGGTATGGCATCTATGAAGACAATCGTGTTGATACAGATTTATATTGGCCATTAATTGATACATTTTTAAAAAAACTAATTGCTAAAAATAAGGGATTAGAAGTGAATACTTCCGGTTTCCGACTCAGAGGTCAGGGATTCCCTAAAAAAGCGATTTTGGAGCGATATTACGCCTTAGGAGGCAGGATTATTACAATTGGCAGCGATTCTCATGAGAGTTCGTCTGTAGGTGCGCATGTGGAGGAGGTCACAGATATGCTGCAGCAGATTGGCTTTAAAGATGTTACAACATTCAGCCGTGGAGCTGCGGAAATATAAAAGATTTTCTTTTGCATAGGAATATGTTATAATGAGACAGGAAGAAGGGGATAATATGAGTGTTTATTATTTAAATTATGATATTGAAAGATTGAAAGAACAAAGGCATGGATCATATCTGGTGCCTGAAGCATTTAAAAATTCAGTCAGACTTGAATTGAAATGGGCTTATACAGCTTTATTGAATTTATTATTAGATGAAGCTGAATACAGTGCGGCGAACGAAGCATATCTTTGTAAAGACTTAAATAAGATGAGTCAGGCATTGGCAAAGCTAACCAATAAAAAAGTTGATCAGGATAAGATGCAAAACTATCTGGATGAACTTGAGACAGCCGACTTAGTGGATTTGGCAGAAGATAAATGTTATTTAAAGAGAATAATTTAAAAGATAGAGAATAACTCTATCTTTTTTAAAGATTGGGGGAATACCGATGATTCAGTGGTTTATACGCCACTTTATTAAAGACTATGAAAATACAGAGGATACCGTTGTTAGAGAACGTTATGGAGTAACGGTCAGTATGGTTTCTATTATCTGCAATATTGTTTTATGTACTTTTAAATTTCTTGTCGGAGCACTTTCTAACAGTGTCTCTATTCAGGCGGATGCTTTTAACAATCTGTCAGATGCAGGCAGTAATATAGCCACTTTATTCGGTTTTAAATTGGCAAATAAGCACCCGGATCAGGATCATCCGTATGGGCATGGCCGTATTGAATATATTGCAGGGATGATTATTGCTTTTTTGATTCTGATGGTTGCTTTTTCATCACTAAAAGATTCACTTGGCAAAATTTTTCATCCCGAGACAGTTCATTTCAGTATAGTCACGTTAAGCGTCCTGATAGGTTCTATTCTTATCAAATTGTGGATGGGATATTTTAATCGTTATATTGGAAAGAAAATTGATTCTCCGTCATTGCTCGCAGCAGGACAGGATAGTATTAATGACGTGATTTCTACACTGGCTACCGTGGTATCTATTGTCTTTGCTTATTTTAGTGATTTTCCATTGGATGGATATATGGGCCTTCTGGTTTCAATATTTGTTTTAAAGGCTGGGTTAGAGGTATTTAGTGATACTGCAACGCCACTGCTTGGTCAGGCGCCGGATCCTAAGCTGATTTCTGAGATATATAGTTTTGTGATGAGCCATGAAGGGATTATCGGTGTTCATGATATGATGGTACATGATTATGGGCCATCCCGATTGTTTGTCACACTCCATGCAGAAGTACGCTCTGATTCTGATATTTTAGAGATTCATGACCGAATTGATGCCATAGAAAGAGAAATGCAGACAAAATTTAGATGTCTGGTCACAATTCATATGGATCCCGTAGATATTAATGATACATTGACAAATGAATTAAGAGAGAAAACTAAGCACTTGATTGCGGATATTGATCCGGTTTATACAATTCATGATTTTAGAATCGTCAGTGGGCCGAGTCATACAAATCTCATCTTTGATGTTCTGCTGCCTTCTGAAGACAGGCGCGATGAATCAGAACTTAAAGCACTGATAACCAGAAAAGTTAAAGAATGGAATGAAAATTATTTTGTTGTTGTAAATATTGATCATAGTTATATTTAGAGCTGTCAAACAGCTCTTTTTTTAATTTGAAAACCGTATAGCCTTAACTATACGGTTTGGACACATATTTGAATTGTTAAATATGCGGGGTTATTTAATATTTTCTTTTTTTGGATTATGATTATTTTGCAGTTTCAAATGCTTCTGCAAGTGCTTCCTGGTAAGCTGCAATAGAGATAGTGCATCCAGCTGCTAAATCTGAACCCTGAGCAGGTACTGATTTATGTTCATCATCTTTATCATATACTTCGATGTTTTTAACATCATCAGCAGTCATACCATTTAATTTTTCTTCAAAGAAAGCTAACTGTTCGTAAAGTTCTTTACCGATACCTGTCTTTTCAGAGATAGCTTTCATACCGTAATCTTCTTTCTTTTCTTTTTTAGATCTTACATCAGAATCATTTGAAGTCTGAGCAACGTCTAAGTAAGACCAAACGACTTTGCCGTCTTTGTCTAATGCAACAGAAGCGACAGTTGTATTAACCTGACCTTTAGCAGCATCTACAGAGATAACTTCGCCAGCACCAACTTTATCAGCTTCAACAGCTGTCATATTTGCACATGCTTTAGCGATCGCAGCCTGATAATCTCCGATAGAGATAGTGCATCCAGCTGCTAAATCAGTGCCTTCTTTAGGTACTGATGTATGATGTTCATCTTTCTGATAAACTTCGATATTAGCAACATCTTCAGGTGTCATACCAATTAATTTTTCTTCTAAGAATTCTACCTGTTCATACAGTTCTTTACCGATACCAGTTTTTTCAGAGATAGCTTTCATGCCATAATCTTCTTTTTTCTCCATTTTTGTTCTTAATTCACTAGCATCGTTTGTTTTCTGCTGAGCAACGTCTAAATCAACGTAAGCGATTTTGCCGTCAGCGTCTAAAGCTACAGTAGCCATTGTTGTATTGATCTGGTAAGAATCATCTTCCTGTTTGCTGGCTGATGTTACCATACCAAAACCAACCTGTGTGTACTTTGCAGAAGATCCGCCGTTACCGCAAGCTGTTAAGCTTAATGCCATTGCTGCACAAGCAGATACTGCCATAACTTTTTGAAATCTTTTCATTGTGTTATTTCCCTTTCCTTTTTGAAATTAATTGTTAGAATCATAACCCGTTCTCCTAACATCACTATTATATACTATGCAATATACATATTCAATATATTTGCCTATATTTTAGCAAGCGATTACAGTTTTTTGTGTTTTTTTGTTAAATTGATGGATAGAGAACGCAGAATTACACCATATTTGTTAAGAAAAAATGACGTTAAAAAATGATTATTTTAAGAAAAACTTAAATTTCTTGTAAAAAAATGACAAAAAAAGAACCTCATTGAGAGGTTCCTGACAGATATGATTATTTAGCGTTGCTTACAGCAGCTTCACATGCTTCTTTGATAGAAGTAAGGCTGATTGTGCATCCTGAAGCTAAATCTCCTTCAGCTTTGCCTTCATCATTTAAAGTAACAGCTTCAAGTCCGTTATCAACGATGTATTTTTCCAGATATTCTACCTGTTCATACCATTCTTTGCCGATAGCAGAAGCTTTCTTCATATCATAGTCTTCTTTTAAAGTTTTCTTTGTGCTTCCCTGATATGTCTGGTCGATTGAGATTTCAGTGATTTTGTCTCCATCCATTGTTACTTCTACAGTAACTTTGTCACCTTCTACTTCAACTTCACCTGTACCAGTTTTAGTTGAAGAACCGCAAGCAGTTAACATCAGTAATGCAGCAGCTGCAATTGTTAATTTTTTCATTGTAATTTCCTCCGTTCCTTTATTAACAAATCTATTTTAAATGATGATAAAAAAATTGTCAACGTGGCATTGTCAGGATGCGTGAAAGAGCTTTCTCGAAATCAAAAAACATTGATTAAATCAATTGTTTTTGAAAATAATACACTGTTTAAGCAGAAAAAATGCATATTAAAAATAAAGGCATATTCATAAAATTGTTTTTGTTTTTAGGAAAAAGACACATATTTCAGGTATGATTTTTTTAATAAAAAAGTAAGAATTTTCTCTTGAAAATCTATTTTCTGTGCTCTGAAAGCCAGTTTTCCCTTTTAATTCCATAAATAATGCCAGCTGCATCAGCTAAAAACCAGCCAATTGGAATAGCCCACCAGATTGCCTTCGTGCCAAAATGCGGGGAAGAAGTATAAGCAAGAAGCACACGTGTTCCCAATGAAATAACAGTTAAAATGACAGAAATGCCAGGTTTTCCTACACCGCGATAATAACCATATAAAAGAAATAAACAGCCGATGCCTAAATAACAAACACCTTCAATTCGCAGATATTCAATGCCTTGTGTTATGATTTCTGTTTGTGAAGGATCAATAAAAATCCACATTAATTTCTCCGCAAAAATAACAACAAGCAGTGAAATAAATATACAAAAAATACCGGAAGTCATAATTGCTGATTTCAATCCTTTTTTGATACGCTCTTGTTGGCCAGCACCTTTATTTTGAGCAATAAAAGTTGAAAAAGCGTTGCCAAAGTCCTGAACTGGCATATAAGCAAAAGAATCAATTTTCACAGCTGCTGCAAAAGCGGACATTGTTACTAATCCAAAACTGTTAACTAATCCCTGGATCATCAAAATACCAAAATTCATGACTGACTGCTGGATACAAGTCAATAAGGAATAATCTTTAATTTTATGAAATATAGCTTTGTCAAAACAGCAGTCTTCTTTTTGAGGCAGTAACTCTTTTTGGGTTTGATAAACATAAATGATGATACCAGAGGCACTGATAGCTTGAGCAATTACTGTTGCTAAAGCAGCACCGGCAACGCCCATTTGTAAATTAACAATGCAGAAAATATCCATTATGATATTAATCATGGAAGATACAGCCAGAAATACAAGAGGAATTCTGGAATTTCCAAGCGCCCTTAACAGACTGGAAAAATAATTGTAGAGGAAAGTAAAAAACAGACCGACAAAGATTATCATGATATAAACATAGGTTTGATCAAAAATAGCTGCGGGAATCTGAAGTAAAGTTAAAATAGGTCTTGCAGCTATTAAACAGATTGTTTCCAAAACTAAGGTCAGAATACCAATACTGACAAAGGAAACAAAAAAAGCATTTTTCATTTGCTTTGTTTCTTTGGCTCCATATAGCATTGAAAAAAGAACTCCGCTGCCCATACATAGTCCTAAGATAATAGATGTTAGAAACACCATTAATGTAAACGAAGAGCCGACAGCTGCCAGCGCGTCCGGACCCAGATAACGGCCGACGATAAAAGTGTCCGCAATATTGTAAAGCTGCTGTAAAAGATTACCTAAAATCATCGGAAGACTGAACATCAGCAGAGATTTTGTAACCGCTCCATTTAATAATTGATGATTCATCGTATTTCACCTCACAATATGTTTATCATACTTTTGGACTTGCATAAAGTCAACTGGCAATGAATGATTTTTTTCTCTTCTAGCCAAAAGTGATGATTTTCAAGATTTAAAAAGACTTGGCTTCAGCTTGCGTGATAAAACATAAAATGATATGATAAAATCAGATATAAGAAGAGAAGCAGTCAAGTTTTGTTCAGGCTTCTCTGTACTAAATCAGGACAGGAGGTAGCAGGATGGATATTGTCATTTCCCGAATATTAAAATATCTGAATGGATGTCTGGATAATGGGCATAAGTACAAGATTGGCTCGTATATTGTTAAAAATTATCCCAAAATATGCAAATATGATTTAGCTGAGTTAATGCAGAAAGGAAAATTTTCCAAAGATGAAATAATTGATTTCTGCAGGCATTTGGGTTATCAGGATTACGAAAGTTTTCGCCGCAGAATGATATCAGATGATCAGCTGCGCTTGGATCAGATCAATGCCAGAATGTTAAACATGGATGTGGAACCATTTTTGGATGCTATTGATACCAGTTATTCCAAAGAGGAATTCAGACAATTGATTGATACAATTGTTGATCTGATGTTTACTAAAAAAAGAATTGTGATCATTGGTTCCCATTATCCTTGCAGTGTTGCAGTTGAGTTTCAGACCGATATGATTGTCTTTGGCAAAGAAGTTGTTGAATATCACAGTTTTGATGAAGACTTTATGTTTGATGAAGATGACATGGTCGTTTTCTTAACAGCAACGGGAAGAACAATGGAAGAGTATGTTAAAGAAACGAAAGATCAGAATATTTGTGTAACTGATTTTGTGCTTGTTACACAAAATATCAGATATCGAGAATTTGAGAAGATATGTGCCGATTATGTATTGCATGTATTAGGTAAGTTCGATGGAATTCAATTTAACTATCAGGTAATGCTGATTTTGGATTTGTTTAGAATCCGATATTATCAGAAATATTATGCTGCCTGATATCTTGATGTAATAATAATTTGTATGAATCGTTGATTTATTGCACGATAAGGGAAAACATCTGGATAATAAGGAGGCTGAAGAATATGAGTTTTCCAAAAAAATTTTTATGGGGCGGAGCTGTAGCCGCAAATCAGTGTGAAGGTGCCTGGCTGGAAGACGGCAAAGCGCCCAATGTGACTGATATTATGGTTGGTATCGGTTCAAAAGATCCGGGCTTAAAATGGAATGAACAAAAAGAAAAATGGGAGATGGCGTTAAATCCTGATAAAAAGTATTTAAGCCATGAAGGTATCGACTTTTATCATCGATACGCCAAAGATTTAGAATTAATGGCTGGCATGGGATTTAATTGTTTTAGAACATCCATTGCCTGGGGAAGAATTTTCCCTAATGGCGATGAAGAAACGCCTAATGAAGCAGGTTTAGAATTTTATGACCATTTGATTGACAAGATGCTGCAATTAGGGATGGAACCAGTCATTACATTGAGTCACTATGAAACACCTTTGCATTTATTAACGGAATACGGCGGTTGGTCTAATCATCAATTAATTTCCTTTTGGAACCGTTATGTTAGTACTGTTTTTAAGCGATACAAGGGAAAAGTAAAATACTGGCTGACTTTTAATGAAGTCAATAATATGATGCGAAATCCATTGGTAGCAGGTGGTGTTCTTACACTCGATCCGCAGGATAAAGAGGATCCAATTGGTTCAACAACAGAAAAAGACAAATGGCAGGGATATTATAATATTTGTGTGGCTAATGCCTGGACAGTCAAATTATGTAAAGAAATTGATCCTGAAGCTAAAGTTGGCTGTATGCTGACATCTTCATCAGTAGCGACATATCCTTATAATTGCGATCCAGATAATGTTTTTGGCGCGCTTGATGCACAAAGAATGGCAAATTTCTATTTTGGCGATCCTTTCTGCTTAGGCATTATTCCAGGCTATGTTAAACGTGTCTGGAAGGAGCATGACTGTACACCAATGATGAATGATGAAGAATTGCAATTGATTAAAGAAAATACGGTAGCATTTTTCTCATTAAGCTATTACCGTTCCTCTACCTTTGATCATGGGAACTCATTAAGCGGCGATACTGGCGGTCTGATTGGCAAAGAAAATCCATATTTGACCGGATGTTCACCAGAACCATGGTGCTGGCCAATTGATCCAAAAGGAATCAGATATATCTTAAATGTTCTCTATGACCGTTATCATTTACCATTATTTATCGTAGAGAACGGCATTGGATTAGATGAGAAATTGGATGAAAAAGGTCATATTGATGATCCGGATCGTATGGCATATGTCGAAAGTCATTTAAAATATGTTCACGAAGCAATTTTGGATGGCGTTGAAGTGATGGGATATTTATACTGGGGGCCAATTGATGTAGTTTCAGCGGGCACTGGTGAAATGAGAAAACGTTATGGTTTTGTCTATGTTGATCGCTTTAATGACGGAACAGGAACACTGGAAAGAAAAATCAAAAATTCTTATTATCGTTATAAAGAGATTATTGAGTCAAATGGCGAAGTACTACTCAAGGACTAAGCAGCTTAATTGCTGCTTTTTCTTTTACTGGCTAATTAAAAGGCGTTATTTATAGAATAAATTCTTACAGATCATATTACTAAAACGACTGTTAAAGCATCAGTAATAGATAAATAGGACTTGATGAAAAAATAGAAGATAAAATGAATGATTTTGAGATGAGCATATATAAAAAGGTTTGCGGAAGCAAACCTTAGATGATATATTCTGCAGGATTAACATGTTCTTCTTCCAGAAGGCGGCGAACATCTTCACTGTCATCATTCAGGATTGAAAAAGCAATGTTTGTTGCGTGGTCAGCAATGCGTTCCAAATAAGCTGCCAAATCTGAATAGAGCATACCTGCGCGTGGTTTTGTCATATTTTTCTTCATTTCAGATAAATATTTATGCTGTAATTCCTTTTCTTTTTTATCAATGAGATCTTCTAAAGTCAAAATATCAGATAAATGTTCTGTATTCCTTTTAGAAAACATCTCAATGCTGTATTCCAATTCAGAATTCACTAATGTCAGGAGCTCACGGATTTTTACTTTATGTGCCTCAGTAAAAGTGATTTTTTTCTTTGCACATTGTTCTGTAATGTTCGCAATTGAAGAGACATGATCACCAATTCTTTCAATATCTACAATGACATTAATCAACGGAGCAATCATTTTATTATCTTCTTCAGGCAATGTATAGCGGTTAATATTATTAAGATACTCGTAAATTTTATGATTTAAAAAATCTATGTGTTCTTCATTTTCTTTAATTTGGTCAACGGTCGATACATCCACTTCTAGTAAAGAATTAACCGATAAATTTAAATTGGACAAGGCTATATAAAACATTCTTTTTACTTCTAAAATGGCCTGTGGAATTGCCGTGGTAGGAGAGATAGCGCGTCCTTCTGTAATATACTGCAAGCCAAATTTGCTTTCTTCTTTTTTGCTTGGAATAATTATAGTGACGAATTTGACAATCTGTTTATAAAAAGGAAGAACTAAAAGAATTTGGAATATTTTGAAAATGGTATTCGAATAAGCAACGTCTTTGCCTAAAGCAGAGGCTAAGGCAGCACCTTTCGCATGTTCTGAACCAGTTAACAATGTAATGAATTTCAGCATCCAAGGCATAAACAAAGCCAGCAGAATTCCCATGACGATCGTTCCAATAATATTAATGGTCAAATGAATAGCGGCAGCACGTTTGGCATCGGTCGTTCCGTCCAAACACGCTAAAAGTGCGGAAACACAACAGCCAATATTGCATCCTAAAGTCAGATAGAAGCACATTTCCAAAGATACAAGTTGCTGCGAAGCCAAAACTATTAAAATACCTACCATAGCTGAAGCACTTTGAAGGATTGCTGTGACAATAATACCAATGAGAACAGCTAAAATAGGGTTGGTCAGAGAAGTTAATGTATTAACAACCAGTGGAGAATCTTTTAAAATTTCCATTGACTGTGACATTGTTGTTAATCCAACGAATAAAATACCAAATCCTAAAATAACATCACCAATTTTTTTAATCATCGGCTTTTTGCAAAACTGTGACATACAAACACCGCAAAATACAATAAAAGGAGCGATGTCTGAAAGATTAATTGTCATTAACAGACCAGTGACGGTGGTTCCGATATTTGCTCCCATAATAACACCGGATGCCTGATATAAATTCATTAAACCGGCATTGACGAAACTAACCACAAGTACTGTTGTTGCAGATGAGGACTGAATCACCGCAGTAAATAAAAATCCAACCAGAGTCCCCAAAAGTACATTTTTAGTAAGTGTTTCTAAAATTTCACGAAGTCTGGCGCCGGCAACGCTGGTTAGGCCATTACTCATTAGCTTCATGCCATAGAGAAATAAACCCAGTCCTCCAGACAGAGAAAAAATAGTTACAATGTTCATGCAAATGATGCCTCCTTATTTTTGCTTTTTAAAACATTTATTTATCATATATATTCCAATGCTATAAGACTTGAAAGAGTAAAACAGAGCAAACCTAAGATGAGCGGAAGCGCTATATAAGTTAAGGATTATTACATTTATATTCAAGTATTTACAGATCACAAAGGATTATTTTTATGCTGATATTTTATATATGACACATTTTATGCCTTTCGTCAAGATTTGAAGCGGATAAATGTTAAATTTTAGTAAAATAACAGTTGTAACTTTACATAGAATTTACGTTTTGAATCAATGAAGCAATATATTAGCCAATAATTAAACATCATTAATTGTATTATTTTCTAACACTGTAATTCGCTGAGTTTATTGATTATCAATTATTAGAATACTTAAAATAACTGATTCAGGTTTCAAAGCCTTGAAAGGTTTGGAGTTCCCCTTTTATTTTCAATTTAAAAATTGTATAATAAATAAAATATAGTTTATGGAGGTAACAAAATGTTGGAAAGCAATTTAGAAGAGGGAAAATTTTTAATTGAGACGGACCGGCTTATAATTAGAGAAATGGTGCAGTCAGATTATGAAGCTTTGTGTCGAATATTATGTGATGAAGAGGTAATGCGTACTGCTTATGAAAGTGCATTTAGTTTAGAGGAAGCGCAAAATTGGCTTAACAGACATCTTAAAAGATATGCAGATTATGGTTTTGGACTTTGGGCCGTTGTATTGAAGGAAACAAATGCGATGATTGGTCAATGTGGATTGACAATACAGCATTGGAGAGAAAAAGAAGTTTTGGAAATAGGTTATTTGTTTCAAAAGGCATATTGGCACAAAGGTTATGCAATAGAAGCGGCAATTGCTTGCAAAGAATATGCTTTTTCAGTTCTTAATAGAAACAGCGTATATTCTATTGTTAGGAACACAAATATTGCAGCTCAAAATGTTGCTCTTCGAAATGGCATGAAGCTAATTGATAAAGATATTAAAAAATTCAGAAATAAGGATATGGAATTCTTTCTGTATTCTGCAAAACGAGCAAGTGAGTGAAATCCAAAATAACGGATCATGTTAGATTACAATTTAAATAATAAGTAATAATCGATAGTCATTTTTGCGTTTCAAATATACTTAAAATAATGATGCGATTTTCTAAATTGAATTTACAGGAGCTGATATGATGAAAGGATTTGAGAGAAAAAATCAGTTATTTTCTCTTTGCGGATTGAATTGTGGGCTGTGTCCTATGTTTTTAGGAAAGCATTGCGGAGGTTGTGGTAATGGTAATCAATCATGTAAAATTGCAAGATGCAGCCTTGAACATAGAAAAATTGAATATTGTTTTGAATGTGAAAGTTATCCATGCGAACTATATCAGCATATTGATGAATATGACTTTTTTATTACACATAAACATCAAAAATCAGATTTGGCAAAAGCACAGCGCATAGGTATTGAACAGTATAATCTTGAACAACAAGAAAAAATGCAAATTCTTTCTCAATTACTTTCTAATTTTAATGATGGGCGTAGGAAAAATTTCTTTTGTGTAGCAGTTAATTTATTAGAACTTTCAGAATTGCATGATGCCATGAAACAAATACAATCAAATGATCAATTATCTTTGTTGCCTGTTAAAGAACAATGTTTATACGTGGTAAATGTAATAAACAAAATTGCCGAGAGAAGAAATATACAGCTAAAGCTTGTCAAAAAGAAATAATTTACAAGTTTTAGTTTGTAAGGCAAGAGATAAACTTGAATTTGTATGGTAGCCGTTCAACCTGCAGCAAATTAAGAGCGTGAAAGAAAAATCATGGTAAAAAGAGAATATTACAATGTTAATTGATTGGAGATAAATATGCATAAAGATAGTAAATGGGCAAGGCAGATAATAGAATGGCAGAACGATGATGGAAATTGGGGAGATTATCATTCTCTAGCTGTTGCAGGCAATTCTCATGTGACAACCGAACAGGCTGTCCGTAGACTTGAAAGGCTCGGCTACACCATTGAGGACGACTGTATTCAGAAAGCAGTGCAGTATATGAGCGATTGTCTTGTGGGTAAAAAAGTAATTCCCGACAGAGTTGAAAAGGTTCACGATTGGCATGTTTTCCTTTCACTGATACTTTCTGCCGGTATAAGAAGATTTACTGATGATAACCCTGTTGCAAACGAAGTTGCTGAACAGTGGGCGGAAATTGTAACTGCTGCTTTTGCAGAAGGCAGTTATAATTATGATAAGTACGTTGACGCTTATAAAAGAGTTCTGAAACCAAGCGGCGGAAGAATAATAGGTATCGAAAATTACTATCCCGTATCGCTCTTGTGCGATTGCCTTGATGAGAAAACGGAATGTGCTTTTGTTGAGCATCTTCTAAATTTTAATAATGGTATTTATTATATTTATAATGGTATGCTTGCAGTTCCGCCTCAGGAGTTTCAGAGTAAAAATGCAAGCAGATATCTTGGTGCAATCGAATTGCTTGTCAGATATAAGCATGCTCGGCACAAGCTGAGTTTTGTGGCGGACTGGCTGAATGCCAACCGTAACGAGAACGGCAAGTGGGATATGGGTAAGACTGTTAATGACAAGCTGTATTTTCCACTTTCTGATGATTGGAGAAAAAGTGAGACTCGTGAAGCTGATTGTACAGAGAGAATTGAGAAGATTTTGAGTTGTTTATAATAAACTGATAAATTCAAGTTTATAGATAAATGATATAATAATAAGTTATTATATAAAAAAGTTCTGATCTTATGGTCAGAACTTTTTAAAATCCTGTGTTTGTTTATACTTATTTTTCATTGCTTCTTTGATTGTGATTGAAAAGGTTTGTCTATTTTCTGAATGGATTTATAAATCTGTTTAAGTCTCAATAAGCTCTAGTAAATCTCAGTGAATTTTTGTATAAATGATATTCAAGATTTATGTGTAAACGTGTAATTATTGATGGATGGAAGCGGCATTCCAATGGTTTATGATCTTTTTCCTGACAACGAGTCAGAAAAATTATCATTGAGACTTTTATATTTTGCACAAGGAGCATTCATTTATTTCAATGTACCATTATTTTATACTTGAATAACCTTATCCTTTATCATTGAATAATAATGACTTTTTGAATCTAAATAAGATAATCTTATGACACTACTATTTAAAAAGCAATAAGTAAAACTTATAAGAATCATTAGCAAGAAAAATTGATGATTATTTAACAAATATATAAAATAGATTCGTAAAAGTGAGTAGGAGGTGGGTATATGAATAATGTTTTAATTATATATTATTCACAAACAAATGGAAATACAAGAAGGATTGCTCAAATGATTCATCAAAATCACGGATATGATATAGTTGAAATAAAAATGAGAAATCCATATAAAGGAAGTTATGATGAAATCGTTAATAGAGGTCAATGGGAAGTAGATAACAGATTTGAACCAGAGTTATGCAATATTGATGTCGATTTATCACAATATTCTACTATTATTTTAGGTACACCAACATGGTGGTATACCATGGCACCAGCAATGTTAGCTTTTCTTAAAAGATATGATTGGGCAGGTAAAACAATTATTCCATTTCAAACACATGGAGGATGGCCTGGACATGTTATAGGTGACATAAAGGACATATGTAAAGGTGCTAAATTTGAAAAGGAAATGGCTATTCAGTTTGACTCTAATGGCGGGGACTTACTTGTGAGTAGCGAAAAAGAGATTCAAAAATGGATCAATTTGCTCGTTTAAATAGAAATCAAGGAGGAAGAGAGAATGAATAAAAAAACATTATTTCCATTAGGAAATCCATTACCAGAAAAATTTAAAAAGTATTTTATTGGGCAAGCATATCTTAATATGCTTACAAAAGAAGGTGTTAGTGTTGGTAATGTAACATTTGAACCAGGATGCAGAAATAATTGGCATATTCATCATAAAGGTGGACAAATATTACTTGTGACAGATGGGACTGGTTGGTATCAAGAATGGGGAAAAGAAGCTCAAAAATTAGAAGTTGGTGATGTTGTTGAGATTCCAGCAGAAGTGAAACATTGGCATGGGGCAGCTAAGGATAGTTGGTTTACACATTTAGCCATTGAAGTACCAGCTGAGGGATCTTGGGCAGAATGGTTAGAAGCAGTTGTTGATGAAGAATACAATAAATTATAAGATAGAAGGAGAAAAAAATGGCAATAAGTAAAAATGCAAAACAATATCATGAAAGAATGTTTCCAGGATATGAATCACAATTATTAAAAACAGATCCAGAATTTATTGAATTGTTTGATAACTTTGCTTTTGATGAAGTTGTCAATCAAGATGATTTAGATGATAAAACTAGATTTATAGCAATTCTTGCAACTTTATTAGGGTGTCAAGGTATTGACGAATTTAAGGCAATGTTAACAGCGGCATATAACTTTGGCGTTACACCAATTGAAATGAAAGAAATCGTTTATCAAGGGACAGCATACTTAGGAATAGGAAGAACATTTCCTTTCTTGCATGCAGTGAATGACTTTTGTAAGGCTAATCATATATCTTTACCTTTAGAAGGACAATCTACAACAAATCATGAAAATAGATTAGCAAAAGGAATTCAGGCACAAGTTGATATATTTGGAGAAGGAATGAGAGACTTCTATAAATCAGGGGCAGACGAATCTAGACATATCAATCATTGGTTAGCGGATAATTGCTTTGGGGACTACTATACTAGAGGCGGTTTAGATTATAAACAAAGAGAAATGATAACATTTTGCTTTCTAGCTGCACAAGGAGGCTGTGAACCTCAACTTACAGCTCATGCGGCAGCTAATATAGGAATAGGAAATGATAAACTATTTTTAATTAAAATTATCTCACAGTGTTTGCCGTTTATTGGATATCCTAGAAGTTTAAATGCATTACGTTGTGTTAATGATGCAGCAAATGAATAGAAAAATTCAGGTATTAACAAATTAAAAAAGTTGAGAAACAGACTCTCTAAAGAAGATATCATGGATACTTCAAGGAGAAAAAGAATAATTTCCAATAATAGAGTGACTAGTAACTCTATATAACTCAGGAAAACCAATATTAAAATAACTTTGTAAAGATGATTAGTTATCTTTACAAAATATATTATACAAGGAGAAAAATGATGAAGAAAGATTTTTTATGGGGTGGCGCAACTGCTGCTAATCAATATGAAGGCGGTTATAATGAAGGTGGTAGAGGCTTAAGTATTAATGATGTGGAAAGGGGAGCACGTCATGGTGTGAAGCGACAAATTGATGATGAAATTATGGATGGGGTTTATTATCCCTCACATACAGGAACTGATTTTTATCATCATTATAAAGAAGATATTGCTTTATTTCATGAAATGGGTTTTAAATGTTTTAGAATGTCTATTTCATGGTCAAGAATTTTTCCTAGAGGTGATGAAAAAGAACCTAATGAAGAAGGATTAAAATTTTATGATGCGGTTTTTGATGAGTTGTTAAAGTATGGAATTGAACCAGTTGTTACATTATCACATTATGAAACACCTTTAACATTAGTGAAAGAATATGGTTCTTGGAGAGATCGACGTTTAGTTGAATTTTTTGAAAATTACTGTAAAGTTGTTTTTAATCGTTATAAAGATAAAGTTAAATATTGGATGACTTTTAATGAAATCAATGGATGCTTAGAAGTTGATCGTCCTTGGCATCAAGCAGGTATTGTTTATAGAGAAGGAGAAGACCAATATCAAACAATTTTACAAGCCTCCCATCATATGTTTGTCGCAAGTGCAAAAGCAGTTATTGCAGGTCATGAGATTAATCCAAATTTTAAAATTGGTTGCATGTTGATTTATCCTTTATCATATGCAGCCACTTGTTCACCAGAAGATCAAGTTGCTAATCGTGATAAAATGCTAAGTACCTTCTATTATGGAGATGTTCATGTAAGAGGAAGATATACAAATACATGTACATCATTATTAAAGAAACATAATGTACAAATTCAAATGGAACCTGGAGATGAAGAAATTTTAGCACAAGGTAAAGTGGATTATATTGGATTTAGTTATTATTTTTCATCAATTGCAGGTAATGGTGTAGAAGATATTGAAGGAAATGTTGTCAGTGGTGGAAAAAATCCATATTTAAAAGCAACAGACTGGGGATGGCAAATTGATCCAGTTGGTTTAAGAACATCACTTAATCAATTATATGATCGTTACCAAACACCTTTATTCATTGTGGAAAATGGCATGGGAGCATATGATACAGTTGAAGAAGATGGTTCTATTCATGATGATTATCGTATTACTTATATTAGAGAACACATTAAAGGATTAAAAGATGCAATAGAAATCGATGATGTAGATTTAATGGGATATACACCATGGGGATGTATTGATTTGGTTGCAGCTAGTACAGGTGAAATGAGAAAACGTTATGGTTTTATCTATGTTGATAAAGATGATGAAGGAAATGGAACACTTCAAAGAAAGAAAAAGGATTCATTTTATTGGTATAAAAAGGTGATTGAAACAAATGGAGATTGTTTATCTGAAGAAGAATAAAGAATATAACAGCATCACTTTTATGTGATGCTGTTATAAATAATATGAATATTTTCATGAAAGGATAAGATATTATGGATATTCAAGTTATTTTAATGCAGATGATTCAATTGTTTTTAGTTATGGCTTTAGGAAAATTTTTATATTAGCAGCGACAACACCAGCTATGATTTGCCATCTGTTTTATCAACAACAGAATATCAAAGTTTACAAATATCTTATTTGTATTTTTATCACAAATATTATTTTACTAATAATTGGACTTATCCTTGTAAAAGTTATGAATATACAACAATCTCAACAAGTGTTATATATTTTAATGACAGTTTTTCTAGTATTAGTTTAATGAGTTTTCGGTTTTTAAATCAATATTTGGTAATGATATTATTTTTATACAGCTATTTTTAATTTGACATTTAATTTATGTGTACCCACAATTGATCCAGTTATCATGAATTATGGAACAAAGAAAAAACACAAATAAATATTACGGAGCGATTGTAATCAGGAGTCGTAGCTTCTATTATAGCAATGACTCTTTGTCTAACAAGATTGACGACGGTCCCTAATGTTGTTGCTTCAAAAGTTACTATGATTGGAGACATAACAACACCAATAGCTATGCTGGTTATTGGTTCAGCACTTGCAACTATACCTTTAAAAGATGCGTTTAACGATAAGCGTGTTTATTGTTATACATTTAGTAAACGAGTTGTCATTCCTGTTTTGATTAAAATCGTTTTGCTAAATGATTGTTTGGAAATTTTAATGATTAAATAAATGTTAGGGTACACAATGAAAGTAGTAAAAAAATTTATTTATAGGAGTGATAAAATGATAAAGAAAGTATTAGTAGCATATTTCTCATGTAGTGGAGCGACAGAAACTTTAGCACATCAGATTTCTACAATTATAGGAGCTGATGAATATAAGATTGAACCTAAAATTCCATATACATATGCTGATTTAAATTGGTTAGATAAAAATAGTAGAAGTACAATTGAGATGCATAATTTATTATTTAGACCCGAAATCTTAGATAAATGTAAACATATGGATGAATATGAGATTATATTTTTAGGATTTCCAATTTGGTGGTATCAGGCACCTACAATTATACACACGTTTCTAGAAAGTTATGATTTTTCAAATAAGACAATTATTCCATTTTGTACATCTGGAGGAAGCGGAGCAGGAAAGACAGATGAGATTCTCCATAATCTTTGTAGTCATTCAGTACATTGGTATCCATGTCAATTATTAAAATGTAATGCTAATGATAAAGATATATTAAGTTGGATTAAAGATTTAACTTTATAACAAGTTGAATTTTTATTGCTTATGAGAAGGAGTGAAAAAGTATGAAAAAGATATTAACAATAATTTTAACAGGAGTTGTTGCGTTTAGTTTATTAGCTGGTTGTCAATCTAATAAAGAAGCACAGAAAGAAAATGAACAACCTCAAAAAACAGATACAGGAAATACATTAGTTGTTTATTATTCAGCATCAGGTCATACGGAAGATGTTGCTAAAATGATTGCTGATGAAACAGATGGTCAATTATTTGAAATTGAACCTCAAGAACCATACAGTGATGATGATTTGGATTGGACAGATGATTATAGTCGAGTTTCAAGAGAACATGAAAATGAAAATGAAAGAGATATTGCTCTTGTTTCTACAACAGTGGAAAATTGGGACAACTATGATACTGTTTTTATTGGATATCCCATCTGGTGGGGGATTGCTGCTTGGCCAGTTGATAATTTTGTGAAGAATAATGATTTCGGAGATAAAATAGTAATTCCGTTTTGTACATCCGCTTCTTCTGGACTTGGTGAAAGCGGAAAATTATTAGCCAATATGGCTGGTTCAGGAAACTGGCAAGATGGTAAAAGATTTCAATCAGGTGCATCTATTACGGATGTTCAAGAATGGATTGAAGAATTGAAAACTACAAAATAATTCGTTTATACAGTTATTAAAATGGATGTTAAGACAACTAACAAGTGAAGTATTGTATTCTTTTAAAGATATTATCTTTATGAGTTAGTTTTCTAATGAAATAATTATAGAGGTATAAAGATGAAAACATGGTTAATTACAGGCTGCTCAAGTGGAATTGGAGCAGGTATTGCGAAGGCAGTATTAAAAAGTGGTGATCAAGCTATTGTCACAGCAAGAAATAAAGAAAAGGTTATGGATATAGTAAGAGATTATCCAGAAACAGCTTTAGCGTTATCTTTAGATGTATGTGATAACAAGAGTATTAACAATGCTATTAAAGAGGCTAATTCGAGATTTGGAACCATTGATGTATTAGTTAATAATGCTGGATATGGCTATCTTTGTGCAGTAGAAGAAGGGGAAATTGAGGCAGTGAATACTATGTTTCAAACCAATTTATTTGGACCAATTGAACTTATCAAAGCAGTTTTGCCAGGTATGCGTAATCAAAAGTCTGGAGCAATTATAAATGTGACTTCTATTGCTGCAGTAAGATCTACTGTAGCATCTGGTTATTATGCTGCATCAAAAGCCGCACTAGAATTACTTACAAATGGATTAATGAAAGAACTAGAACCTTTAGGTATTAGGGTTATGGTTGTACAACCAGGAGCTTTTAGAACGAGATTTTTTGATAATGAATCTTTACAAGGTAGTCAATCAGTCATAGATGATTATAATGAAACGATAGGAGAAAAAAGACCTTGTCATTATAAAAATGATCATCAACAAGCTGGAAATCCTGATAAAGCAGGAGAAGTCATTGTAAAAGTTATGAATAGTGATGAGTATCCTCAAATTCTTACATTAGGGAAAGAGGCCGTTACAACTGTCAAAAGCACATTAGAAGCAAAAATTAAAGAATTAGATAAGTGGGCTTATTTATCTGCCCAAACTGATTATGATGAATAAAAGATTGTTACATAAAGAGGATGGAAAATGAATAAGAAAGCTTTATTTTTTGATATAGATGGAACTTTAATTGATCATTCAAGAGGGATAGTAGAAATACCACAAGGAGTACAAAAAGAATTGAAGAGAATTCAAAAGGAAGGACATAAAATATTTATTTCTAGTGGAAGACCAAAAGCTATGCTTAATGACATGATTTTAAACGCTGGTTTTAATGGTTATGTTTTAGCTAATGGAGGTTATGTTGAAGTTGACGGGAAATCTTTATATGAAGATCGTATGAATTATAAATTATGTAAACATACTGTTGATATTTTAAAAGAATTGGGATGTGATTATATGATAGAAACAGCTAATCATATTTATCTTGATCATTCATGTCAAGAACTTTATCATTTCTTTGCTAAATATAATCAAGGAGATATTTTTATCAGGGATTTTAATGAGGATGAGGTGTTAAGAAAAGCAATTAAAATCGAAATTAATGTCTTGAATAAAGACAGAGAAAAAGTAGAACAGACAATAAAAAATGATTTTGGATATGTTATTGCCTATGACCAACATGGAACAGATAATGCTTTTGAACTTTATTCACCAACATTGTCAAAAGCAGTTGGAATTCAAAAAGTATTAGATTATTATCAAATTGATAAAAAAGATAGTTATGGTTTTGGTGATGGAACAAATGACATAGATATGATTCAATATTGTGGTGTAGGTATCGCAATGGGTAATGCGGTTCAATTATTAAAAGATGTAGCAGATATTGTTTGCCAATCAATTGAAGAAAATGGTTTAGAGAATATTTTAAAAGAACTTTTTTAATAATTGGGTGAATATTAAAATATAAAAAGTAAATTCTTATGACAAATGAGAGTTTACTTTTTTACTTATATGAAATTTTAAGATATAATAAAAAATAGGGAGTTGAGTGTATGTTTAAACAAATGCAATATTTTGTAACAGTTGTAGAAACCAAGAGTTTTACAAAGGCAGCTGATGAATGCTTTATTTCTCAATCAGCAATTTCCCAACAAATAAAAGCATTAGAAGATGATTTGAATGTGAAATTGCTTATAAGAAATAAAAGATCCTTTACATTAACACCTGCTGGTGAATATTTTTATCAACATTGTAAAGAAATTCTAGAAGAGATTGATCAATTATGTCAAAAGGCAAGAGAGATAGAAGAAGATGAAAATGTGTTAAAAATTGGTTATTTGAGAGGATATCCTGGAAAAGAATTGAGAGAAGCTATGATAGAATTTTCATCATTATATCCTCATGTATCTATTGATTTAAAAAGAGGAAATCATGAGGAACTTTATAATTATTTAATCAGTGGCCAGGCAAGTCTTGTTGTTAGTGATCAAAGGAGAGTTTTCCATGAAGATTATGTGAATTATCATTTACTGCATGTGGAATGTTATGTGGAAATATCAGCAAATCATCCTTTGAGTAAAAATGAATTCCTAGATGTACAAGATTTAAAAAAGGAAACATGTATTTTAGTAGCTGCAAAAGAACAACAAGAAATTGAACAAGAATTTTATGAAAATATTATAGGATTAAAATGTTCTTACTTGTTTGCTAATGATATAGAAGAAGCAAGATTATTAGTAACGATTAATAGAGGATTTATGCCAATAGAACATACTCAAAAAGCAGATGCAAAGCAAGAAAATATAGTTGTTATACCATTGCAACGAAATCATAAACAGCTTCAAAGAAATTATTGCGCATTTTGGAAAAAAGATAGAACAAATTATTATATTGAAGAATTTGCAGATATTTTAAGAAATAAAATGAGAAAAAGCAATAAGGAATGATATATTAATTTGTTAATTATGATGATTTTAATTATTGCATTAACTCATCTTTTAAATTCTTTTTACGATTTATGAAAAAATTGGATAATTATCATTTAATTTTTCGCTATATGTCTTGAACGAGGTGATAAATTGTATGATATTATCTGATCGAAGTAATATATAGTAAAAAGCAAACGAACCTAAATCTAATGCATATATCGGAGAAAACGGTAGGCCTCTAGCGATTTGATTGGTACTAAATCCGGTGCGCTTTGCGGTTAACCGGTGCATCTTCAATGATGAATAGGCAAATTTGTTAACATAAGCGTTCTTAACTTATGCAGGGGCTTGCTTAGATAGATTACTTGCCAAAGCTCACAGACTGAATTTTCAAGAATTGACACACATACACCGATGGGGCGTCTGCGACGCCCCATTTTATCTAATATGGTTGATCTAAAGTAGATTAGAGTAATAAGCAAATCTATTTTAGAATGGTATTAATTTCGGTGAGTCTGCTTTTTATTTTCGACAGAAATCTTTTTTAATATGGAAGCAAATATTGTTCCAATGACTGAAAAAGCAGATGCGCTTAATAAGGTTATATCCACATCAAAGGCATAAGTGATCATACCACCAATCGAAGGCATGATAATCGTAGCAACAGAAGAATATAGGCTAACGGCTAACATAAAAGCGGTTGATTGCAACTTCTTTGGTGAAAGATCTCTGATTAAATAACGACTGGATAATGTCATGATGGGGGTGGAAATCATTTGTAAGATGGTGACTATTAAAATCATCATAATACTTGTACTGAAAGCATAAAGGAAATATTGAAAAACTAATGTCAGACCACAAAATATCAAAAGCTTATAATGACCAAATCGTTTAATCAGATTAGAACCAATAATAAAGGCTGGAATTTCCACAAATGCGCTTAATGACCAGCGTAAACTGACATCGCTGGCACTGGCTCCTAATGCCAGCATTTTATCTGTAATCGCCGTTGAAGAAGTTGCAGCGGTGCAGCTCATAAAAAAGAGCGCTGAAACTAAGATGATATAGTTTTTGTTTAGTAATTGTCGAGTGTCTGACCATGTGATTTTTACTTTTTCTTCACTTTTAGCATTTGGAGACGGCATCATCGTTAATACTAAACATAATATGATGCATGATAACAAACAATAAATGCCCAGACCAGCATATTCGAATTTTGAGATAATAAAACTAACAACCAGACAGGAAAAGGCCCAACCAATAGATCCAAACATACGGATAATACTATAAGCGTTCGTTATTTTTTCATCATAAGAGAAAATAAGTGTATCTAATAAACTTACATTGGCTGTTGCAAGCCCTCCGGCTGCTGTCAATAAAAGCAGATGTAAAATCATTGATTGTGTTTCTAATTGAAAAAAAAGCATAGTTCCTATTGAGCATATTAAAACACAGATTATAAATATTTGTTTGACTTTTTGGTAGCGGTCAACTAGCTGACCAAGAAGCAGTTGTAAAATCATGGCAGTTATAGAATAAATAGAAACCATGAAGCCGCGTATGTTAGAGTCATATCCAATTCTAGCAAGATAAGTGACATACTGAGAAGATCCGATGGCCAAGACGAAAGCACTTAGAAAATAGGCTGCTTTATAAATAAATAAATTTTTGTTTTTCAAATTTATACCCCTTTAATTTTGATGTGTTTTAATGCTTCTTCCAGTATCGCCATGTCTTCGTTAGTAAGTTCGATATCTCCGGCTCTAGTGTTTTCAGTTAGGCGATCTGGTTTTCTGGTTCCGGGGATTGCTGCAATAAATGGTCGCTTCTGAACCACCCATGCTAAAGCGATTTGTGCTGGGGTTGCTTTCTTTTTGATAGCCAGTTGGTTTAATAAATCTAAAAGGACCTGGTTAGCATCCATATTTTCTGCCTTAAAATGATTCATTCTGCTTCTAAAATCGATACCTTCTTCAAATTTAGAATTATGGTTATATTTTCCTGATAAAAATCCATTTGCGAGTGGACTATATGCAACAAAACCAATTCCTAATTTTTCTAATGTGTCAAATAATTTATCTTCATTTTCTCTGAACATCATAGAATAGCGACTTTGAATTGCCGTTACTGGGCAAATTGCATGTGCTCTTTTGATGATATCAATTGGTGCCTCTGATAATCCCCAATGCTTAATCTTGCCTTCCTGAATTAATTCTTTCATGACATTGGCAACTTCTTCAATAGGGACGTTAGGATCAACACGATGTTGATAATATAAATCGATATAATCTGTTTGTAATCTTTTCAAAGATCCTTCAACAGAGGCTCTGATGGTTTCAGGCCGACTATCCAAAATCATTGGACCAGTTGCACCATCACGCCATTTAACACCGAATTTAGTGGCAATAACAACCTTATTACGAACTTCTTTTAAAGCCTTACCGAGAATACTCTCATTGTAAGTTAGCTCATTATTTTTATCTAAACCAACGTAACATTCGGCGGTGTCGAAGAAAGTAACCCCTTCATGGTATGCTTGCTGTATAAGCTTAATCATTTCTTGTTCACATGCAGGAGCACCATAGGCATGACTCATACCCATACATCCTAATCCTATGGTTGAAACTTCTAAATCTTGCCCTAGAATAACTTTTTTCATTTTTTTCCTTCTTTCTTTATTTAATGATTGAATCTGTCAATTTATATACCTTTGTTTCATAAGCATCTAAAGTAATTTTTCCAGAAGCAATTTTTTTAGTATCCATATCTATTAAATGTTGTTTTAAATAAATCTCCTGAGATTGAGAAGCATAGTTTAATATAAAGTAATATTTTTTGCCAGATTTTTTTCTGACGACTAATTCACATGTTTCCGGCAGTTCAACAGAGGCTCGCTCTGGTTCAAGAATTCCAACATAGGCAAGTAAAGCTTTGACGTTTTCTCTAGTAAAAGTACCACCAAAATGGATCACTTTTCCTTTCCCATATGAAACTTCTGTTAGGGCTGGCAAGCCAGCATAATAATTATCAGCATAGGTTGCTAGAACTTGTGTGTTTTCTAATGGTGTAATGATTTCGTTAAAAGTTCCTGTATCTAATTGTTTTCCATCCCAGTTCATATATACTTTTCCATCCTTAGGACCAACAATCGTAAAATCGTTAACTTCTGTTTGCGTTATGTCTGATAATAATCCCGGTGTAGATTTCATTACACAAGCACCTGTTGAATCTTTTAATCCTGTTCTTGCACCAATGATTAAATATCCTCCCTTATGAACATATTCTTTAAGGATTTGAGCTTGTTTTTCATTCATAATGACTTGATGAGGAGCAATGATAACAGGATATTTTTCTAAATCTTTGCTGTCAGTATCATCAAGTAAATATAAAGAATCCATAGGTGTATGATTTAATTGTGATGCAATAAATATTTCTAATTCACTTCCTGCAGTTAAATGATTATGCCAGATATCTAATTGCGAATCCCAAATATTATCGTAATCGCGAATCATAGCAAATGATGCTTTAAAATCAGCACCAACAATATCATTAATTGCTTTTATACGTTGATTGATTTTCTTTAATTCTGCAATTTTACGATTATCTTTATTATTGTAATCTAACAAACCATGCCAATACATTTCTGTCCCTTTTGTTGCAGTTCTCCATCTAAAGAAATTAATAAAATCAGCACCATGTGCAATACTTTGCATTGTCCAAAGCATCATCTGTCCAGGTTTTGGTGATGGGGCAAGTGATGTACAAGTCCACCCATTTGCTCCTGACTATTGTTCCATAATACCAAAATGAGGACACACAGATCGCACTTCCGTTAAATTTTGACTCTTTTTTCTATCGTTTAAATCATTTGCTTTCTCTAAATCTCGACCCACAATGAAAGAAAAGTTTGGGTAACTGTCATAAGTATAAACATCTAATGATTCATCAACAACTTTATGATTATCGACATTGATAAACATACCATTTGTTGTGACAAAATCTGCTTCTTTTTTATATTTTCTAATTATATCACTTTGCATTTTAAAATATTTATTTATAGTATCAGATACAAAACGTAAATAATCTAATTTTTGATGGGGATTAATAGAACCATTGACTGTAGGACGAGGAACATAGATTTCCTTCCAGTCTGTATATGATTGATTCCAAAATACAGTTCCCCATGCTTCATTTAATTGATCTAATGCTTGATATTTATTTTTTAAAAATTGACGAAAAGCTACTGTATCACTTTCAGAATAATATTCATTCACTTCACAATTAATTTCGTTATCAAGTTGCCAGCCAACAATAGCAGAATGCTTTCCATAATGTTCAGCTACTTTTTCTACAATAATTTTTGATAGTTCAAGCCATTTTTGCGAATTGTAATTCACATGTCTGCGCATACCATGGCGAAATTTTGTGCCATCCATTTTACAGTTCAATACTTCAGGATATTTTTCAGTAAGCCAGGCAGGTGGCGTTGCCGTTGGTGTACCAAAAATGACTTTCATTCCTTCTTCTTGACATAAATCTAGAAATTCATCAAAAAAATGAAAAGTAAATTCATTTTCACGAGGTTCAATTTGACTCCATGCAAATTCTCCAATACGAATTATTTCGATTCCACTGTCTTTCATACGCTGTAAATCTTCTTTCCATAAAGATTTATTCCATTGTTCAGGGTAGTAACAAGTTCCTAATGTAAGATGATCCCATTGATAATTTTGTTTTTTTCTCATGATAATTCCTCCTGATATAATATTGCAACTATTTTTCGTCTATATTGTATAAATTTGGAAAAGAATTATCAATTTGAAATTTTAATCAATTTTATAAGAAAAACTAATTTATCAAGACACATATGAGATATTCTATAAAACATGTATCTAAATAATAGAGTTTAATAAGAAAAACTTATATATATGATTAGAAAGTCAAAGCTTGATGGGAATACTTTTGATAATAGAAATCCAGAAGTCGTGAAACGTATTGGTTTAAACCGCTATTCTTATTGATTAGTTTTTCTAATCAATTTCATAAGAAAGTTGAATTGAACGATATGATCAATCGACTTAAAATAGAATTAAAGATAAAAGGAGGTAAAAAAAGAATGATTTTCAATTTCAAAACACAACAAAGGTTTATTTTGGTAAAAATCAATTAAAGCACCTGCATGAAGAAGTTTTTAAATATGGAGATAAAGTTTTGATTGCTCATGGAGGATATTTTATAAAAAATTCTCCATTATACAAAAATGTTATTGATGAATTACAATCAAATGGAATTACAGTTTATGAACTAGGAGAAGTTGAGCCAAATCCTCGTCATACAACAGTGAATAAAGGTGTCTTTATGTATAAGAAATATGGCATTCAAACGGTATTGGCTATTGGTGGAGGCTCTACCATAGATTGTTGTAAGGCCTTTGCAGCAACAGCTCTTTCCGATACCGATAATATTTGGGATTTGATAGAAGGAAAAGCCAGCTGGAAAGATGCTTTAGCGGTGATTGCTATGCCAACGATTGCTTCTATTGGAAGTGAAATGGACAGTTGATTTAGGAATCAAAAGTGGTATTAATGGTGACGCTATTAGACCAAAAGCAGATTTCTTAGATCCAACAAACACATTTACGGTTCCAGCAAGACAAACAGCATGTGGTGGAATTGATATTACGGCACATTTATTTGATATGAATTATGTTGTCAATGCCCCAAAATATCCATTACAATTTAATGTTGTAGAGACATTATTAAAAACAGCTCGAGCACAGTTACCAATAGCAATCCAAGAACCAGAGAATTATGAAGCACGTGCAACTATGTTATGGGCTGCAAGTTGAGCTCTCAATAGTTTTTGTACATCAGGATTTCAAACACAGGCATCTTTACATGCTTTAAAACAGTTTTCATCGTCATATGATTTAACACATGGATTAGGGTTGGCAATTATTATACCTAAATGGATGAAATATTTATTAGATAGGGATGAAACTGTAGCAGAAGATTTCGCAAGATTTGGTGTGAATGTGATGGATGTGCAAAATGGTGAAAACAAAAAAGAAGTTGCGTATCGCTCTATAGAAGCATTAAAGACATTTATCAAGAATGAATGGGGCTTACCTGTTTATTTATCTGAATTGGGAATTGATGACAGCAAGTTTGAAGAAATGAAAGTCAAGGTATGCCATGGTCAAGCTTCATTGCCAAGAGCCTACCGACCATTAACACAGGAAGATTGTCTAAATATATATAGAATGTGTTTATAAAAATTTAATTATAAAAGATGATATGAAAATGGAGGAAAAACAATGAAACAAACAAGATTAGGAAAGACAGATATGTATGTCAATCCTATAGGATTAGGATGTATGGGACTATCTCATGCGAGTGGAACACCAACTCCAAAAGATGAAGCAGTGAAAATTTTAAGAGAAGCTTATAAAATAGGATATAATTTCTTTGATACTGCTGAATGTTATACTGGAATTAATCCAGATGGAAGTATCAATTATAATGAAGAAGTTGTTGGAGAAGCAATTAAACCATTTAGAGATAAGGTTATCCTATGTACAAAATTCGGTGTGACACATAAGGGAGATCATTTAGAATTTGATAGTTCTCCAGAAAAAATTAGATCTTCATTAGAAGGATCTTTAAAAAAATTACAAACAGATTATATTGACATTTATTATCAACATAGAATTGATCCAAAAGTGGAACCAGAAGTTGTTGCAGGAGTGATGAAAGAATTAATTGAAAAAGGTAAAATTAAAGCATGGGGCATTTCTGAAACAACTGAAGAATATTTGAGAAGAGCACATGCAGTATGCCCAGCAACAGTGATTGAAAATAGATATTCAATGATGGCAAGATGGCATGAACCAATCTTTAAAGTATGTGAAGAATTAGGTGTTACTTATGTTGCTTTTTCACCAATGGCTAATGGGGCATTAACAGGAGCATATAAATCAAAAGCTGTTTTTGGAAATGGTGATCAAGATTTTAGGCCAAATATGCCTCAATATAGTGAAGAAGGAATCAAGAAAACGAATGAAATTGTAGAATTCTTAGAAACTTTGGCAAAAAAACATAATGCAACTACAGCACAAATTTCTTTAGCTTGGATGATCAATAAAAAAGATTATATTATTCCAATTCCTGGTTCAAGAAAAGTAGAAAGATTACAACAAAATTTTGATGCAGGAAAAATTAAACTCAGTGCAAAAGAAATCAAGATGATTGATGATAAATTAGATACTATGGAATTTATGGTTTTTGGTGGACATGCAGGAAAATAGTTGTTTCTTTTTAGAAAAGATATTAACTTATATAGGTTAGTATCTTTTTATTTATCATTAGTTTTACTTATCTTATGCATTAGAAAGCCAGATTGTAATGACAATGAAAAAAGATTATATTATATTCAGAAAGATAAAGGAGATGAAAATATGAAGGATGTTATGATTGTTACAGGGGCAGGTCAAATCAGTATGGCTATTGCTAGAAGAATGGGATATGGTAAGAAAATTATTATGGGAGATAAAAATATCGAAAATGCGAATAGTGTTGCAGAGATTATGAATAATGCAGGATTTGATGTTGTGCCATTTGAAATGGATTTATCTTCTAGAGAATCTATTATGGAGATGATTGAAGAAGCAAAGAAATACGGACCTATCACTATGTTGGTTAATGGGGCAGGTGTTTCACCAAGTCAAGCACCTATTGAGGCGATATTGAAAGTTGATTTATATGGAACTGCTGTTTTATTAGAAGAAGTAGGAAAAGTTATAGAACCAGGTGGAGTTGGTGTAACGATTTCCAGCCAATCTGGTTTTAGAATGAAACAATTAAGCCCATTAGAAGATGAACAATTAGCTTGTACTCCATCTGAAAAATTATTAAGTTTAGAATTATTAAAGACAGAAAATATTCAAGATACATTACACGCATATCAACTTGCAAAAAGATGTAACGAAAAGAGAGTGATGGCAGAATCAGTGAAATGGGGACAAAAGAAAGCAAGAATCAATGCTATTGCACCTGGCATTGTTGTGACCCCATTAGCGATTGATGAATTCAATGGACCACGAGGAGATTTTTATATGAATATGTTTTCCTCATGTCCAGCAGGACGACCTGGTACAGCTGATGAAATAGCAAATGTTGCAGAATTATTAATGAGCGATAGAGGTGCATTTATAACAGGTTCTACTTTTTTAATTGATGGTGGAGCAACTGCATCATATTTTTATGGGGCATTGAAACCAAAAGAATAAAAAATATGAGAGCAAGGAAGATATTCTAAAATACCAATGCTAATGTTTTAGATAAAGGAATAGATATTTATTGCAGTGATATTACAAAAAGCGATGATGGTCTTAACAAGTTATTATAAATTCTGTGTTGACAATGAAAAGGTTAGGAAAAAATATTTGTATGCTAAATTTGAAAAGTTTTCAATACTATCATTCGTTTATCAATTAGGAATGCCACTAGGATAGCATAAATTTTAAATAATTTCTATAGCATGGATCTTTATGTATAGATATGCTACTAAATATGATATGTTGTAGACAAAAATTATGCAGAATTATGTAATTTTGTTAAAGTTGAAAGAGAGGAATCAAAAAAATAAAATAGAATGTAACAAGAGCGCAGCGGATGATATATGCTGCGTTTTTTAGTATAGCTTTTAACCTGTAGGAATACGTCTGTAGGAATACTGTAGGAATACTGTAGGAGTTGCACACTTTTCGTTGCTTTTTGTGGGATTTTATGACGTTTTCAAATTTTTAAGAAAAATAAAAAAGCCCTGAATTAATCAGGACTTTTCGCTTTTAAGAAGATTTTTCTTATTTGTTCATTGCTTCTTCGATCGAAACGGTTTGTCTTTTTTCTAAATGGATTTATAAGTCTATTTAGGTCCTAATAAGTTCTAGTAAATCTCAGCGAATTTTTATGAAAAATAATTTTTAAGATTTGTGTGCAGTGTGTAAGCAACCTCCAAAGTTTTATTACGTCTTAGTAAGTCTTGTGTAAATTTTATCGTAAAAAGTGATTATAAACATATATATAAATGACTAAAATATGTATTGTTTAAAATTGATGTTTTTTATAAAATATTTATTGAGGTGAAAATAATATGTTACAAATATCAACAGGTAAATTTTATGATAAATCAAAAGGTTTACATGAAAAGGAATCATATGGAATTTTATATTCGAAATGTCAATTTAATAAACAAATTACCACAAAATATTTTTCTTTAACTCCAAGAAAAATAGAAAAGGATATTTATGCTTATGATTTAAAATTTATAAACAGAATGGAGAAAGGAGGAATACTGGTTAAAGTAGGAGATTTCGAATATGTTGATCAAGTGAAACTTGTTTTGACAATATCATTTAATTCCTATTTTTCTACTAATATTGAAGAATTTAAGAGAATTACTTTGATGCAAGATGGAAGAAGCGACAATATGAATAGATATCCCTGTTTTTATGCTAAAAAGTTCCTTTCATCAAAAATAATAAATGAAGAAGATATTAATAAATTAAATAATATATTAGATAATTTAATAAAATTAAAACGAGATGATTATAAGACAATAATAAGTGCTGCAAAAGCTTTTCATGCTTCTTTTAAACTTTTGGAAGATGATTATAGCTTAGCTTATAGTGTGTTGGTAATGGGGCTTGAAACATTAGCAACAAGTTTTGATGATTATGAGTCTGTTTGGGAAAATCATGATCAAAATGAACGTGAAAAATTAGATAAAGTATTTAGGGATATGAAGGAAGAACATGTACAAAAAATCAAAGATATTCTCATAGCTAATGATTTTCAAAAATTAGGCTATCGTTTTAAACAATTTGTTTTGAAAAACATTACTGAAGATTATTATTTGTTATCTGCTTCTCAAATAAGAAATCCTATTCAACAAGAAGATTTAGGAAGTGCATTACAAAATGCATATTCAATAAGATCAAAATATGCACATCAATTAAAGCAAGTTATAAAGAATTTGAAAGAAACATCTGATGCTGATTGTATAAGAATTTTTAAAAAAATATATTTGACCTATAATGGATTAATTAGATTGTTTATAAACTTATTACAAAATATTATAATTACTTTAGAGCATGTAGATTCTGAAGACTATGATTGGCAAAAAGATTTACCTGGAATGATGGATATTGAATTACAGCCTAGTATGTGGGTAACTAAATGCGTTAGATTAAATGATAAAAATATTATAAAATGGAGTAATACAATTATTACAGAAATGTATGAGAAAATGTGCGATGATAGTTTCTATGATATTAGAGCTGTTTTGAAAAATTTAATATCTAATTTTTCTAATAAAACAAAGGAGAATAAAAGAGCAATTTTGTGCGTGTATTATTTATATAATAATATAATGAATAAAGAATATCGTTTAGAAAACTATGAGAAATTTATAAAAAATAACAAATTCCTTCTAGAAGAACCATGTTTAGAAACATTGATTATTTTGAGTTTTTTAAATATAGAAAATATTAATTTAAAAAAATATAACTGTAACACTATAGAAGATATTATAATTGATTATCAGAAGAAGAAAAATAAAGAAGATAAACATGGTCAAATTAAGGGATATCAATTGCCTAAACTATTGGAAGCAAGAATATATCTACATTTAATATATATGTATTGTCAAAGTAATAATCAAGAAAAAGTAAATGAATGGGGGAAAATATTGGCTTATAATTTAACAGGTTATTATGAAATACAAAAAGAGACTATTATACAATTGAAATCTAATAATTTAGATGTATATAAATTATTAAAAATGATAAAAAAACATCATGAAGTTAAATGAATTAATTTTCTATGTATGTAGGCATTAGTAAAACTAATGTCTTTTTTTGTTGATTGCCGTTTTATATAAAAAGAAAACGATCAATGATAATCAATTTAAATAAATAGCCGCCGCAAATAAAATGACAAAAAAACAATCATTTTATTTGCGGCGGCTCTATGTTAAACTA
>Ga0129308_1000488_pt1 | contig 57912 bp, 58 predicted proteins | sample L827metagenome_FD_94440 | JGI IMG/M metagenome (GOLD analysis project Ga0129308, IMG submission 94440) | Ring-tailed lemur group fecal microbial communities from Wisconsin, USA - L827 metagenome | ecosystem: Host-associated > Mammals > Digestive system > Large intestine > Fecal | place: USA...
AATAAACCGCTTTGCGGTTTATTCGCGCGGCGGTGGCCGCGCAATTCCATAAAAACGGCTCTTTTGAGCCGTTTTTATGGAATTCAGCCATTGTTACAATGCGTATTTCCACTGGAGCGCTGCAGCGCTCCAGTGGAAGGTGCAAGGTTTTTGGACAATTTAGTCCAAAAACCTTGCACTTGAACAAAACCAATGAGCCTTCAAAGCCTTGGCTTTCAAGGCTTTCGGCTTTGTTCAGTACGCATTAAAATAAGAAAAAACCGGGAAAACGGTTGAAATGAACAGCGGTGGTTGATATAATGATTTTCTGTCAAAGTCCCGCGGGGACAGACAGAGAATCATCAAGGAGGCGCCCCATGGCCAGGATCATTGCCGTTGTCAACCAAAAAGGCGGGGTAGGCAAGACCACCACCACCGTCAACCTCACCGCCGCCCTCCATGGACTGGGCAAGCGGGTGCTGCTGTGCGATTTCGACCCCCAGGCCAACGCCACCTCGGGCATGGGCGTGGACAAGAACGCCGCCTCCCCCAACGTCTACGACGTGCTCATCAATGACGCCGACCCCAAGAAAGCGGTGGTCTCCACCAAATACGGCGACGTGCTGCCCTCCAACAAGGCTCTGGCCGGCGCGGGTATCGAGATGATCGGGATCGAAGACCGGGAAAAGCTGCTGCAGCAGGCCCTGGACCAGCTCTCCCCCAATTACGACTACATCTTTATCGACTGCCCGCCTTCCCTGGAGCTGCTCACCGTCAACGCCCTGTGCGCCGCCGGGTCCCTGCTGGTGCCCGTCCAGTGTGAGTATTACGCTTTGGAGGGGCTCAGCGACCTATTGGCCACTGTCCGGCTGGTGAAGCGGAAGCTGAATCCCCGTCTGACTCTGGAGGGCGTGCTGCTGACCATGTTTGACAGCCGCACCAACCTGTCGCTCCAGGTGGCGGAGGAGGTCAAGCGCTTCTTCCCCGGCCAGGTCTACGCCACGGTGATCCCCCGGAACGTCCGGCTCTCCGAGGCCCCCAGCCACGGCAAGCCGGTGTCGGCTTACGACCCCTATTCCCGGGGCGCCGAGGCCTACGCCGCCCTGGCCAGCGAAATTGCCTCCATCCACAGTAAAAACTAAGCCACTTTCCCTTCCCCTGCCGCCCGCAGGGCGGCCCCAAACCGGAGCCCAACGCAGTGGGTCCGGTTTGGAGAGGAGGCGTGACAAAATCAGTGAGCTCTGCCCGCCAGGGCGGAGCGAAGGATATGCAGTCCACGCCGGCGAGGTTTCACGTGAAACATCCGGCGGTCCTGCCTCACCGCATATCTCTTACCTCATATCTTCTATCTCAAAAGGGGTGCAACATGGCAAAACGAAAAACAGAACTGGGCCTGGGCCGGGGGCTCAATGCCCTGCTGGGCGATCCGGACCTGCAGCCCCAGGGCGAGGGCGCCGTCTCTCTGCCCATCTTCCAGGTGGAGCCGGGGCTGAACCAGCCCCGGAAGCGGTTTGACCAGGACGCCCTGGACGACCTGACCGAATCCATCCGCATCCACGGCATCATCCAGCCCTTGACCGTCCGCCGGCTGGCCACGGGCTACTACCAGATCATCGCCGGCGAGCGGCGCTGGCGGGCCGCCAAGGCCGCCGGACTCAGCGAGGTCCCCGCCGTCATCATCGAGGCCGATGACCGGAAGGTGATGGAGCTGGCCCTGATCGAAAACCTCCAGCGGGAGGACCTAAATCCCGCCGAGGAGGCCCGGGGCTACCAGACCCTGATGGAGGAATACGGCCTGACCCAGGAGCAGGTGGCCCAGCGGATGGGCAAATCCCGCCCCGCCGTCACCAATACCCTGCGGCTGCTGGCCCTGCCCGAGGACCTGCTGGTCCTGGTGGAGGAAGGAAAACTGTCCGCGGGACACGCCCGCGCTGTTCTGGCACTCCCCTCCCCCGCCCTCCAGCGGGAGGCGGCCAAGCGGATCATAGATGGACAGCTCTCCGTGCGCCAGACCGAGGCTCTGGTCAAGGCCCTCCAGAAGGAGAAAAAGGACAAGCCCCAGCCCGACGGTCCCGACCTGTCCCTCTACCTGGGGGAGCTGGAAAAAGACCTGTCTGGCCGCCTGGGCCGCAAGGTAAAAATCGCCCACAAGGGCAAAAAAGGCCGCATTGAGCTGGAATACTACAACGACCAGGACCTGGAAGGCCTGCTGGCCCTACTCCAGAGCCTGAACAGAGGGGAGGTGCCCAGCCATGAGTGAGGAAAAGCAGACCTCCCCCGCTCCCCAGGCAGAGTCCGCTCCCCAGGAGGAGACAGCGCCCCGGGAAAACGGCCATCCCCAGCGCCGCTCCTCCCGCAGCCAGCAGAAGCGCCGCCAGCGGTCGGTGTTCCAGTATATCACCATCCTGTTCGCCGCAGCCTTCGTCCTGCTGCTGTTCACTTTTATCATGGAGCGCCGCCAGAACCAGCTGCTTCAGCAGGAGAATCAGGAGCAGATCGACAACCTTCAGCAGTCCGTCACCGCCGTCCAGTCCCTGGACAACCTGTACAAAGAGAACGAGGCGCTCCGGGACAAGGTAGCCAGCCTGGAGCAGCAGCTCCAGACCGCCGCCCAGGACCTCCAGTCGGAAAAGACCACCCTGCTTCAGAAGGCGGAGGGCCAGGAGAAATCCCTCCAGGCCATGGATTGGTTCTGGCAGATCGACGAGGCCTACGTCAAGGGCCGCTACTCCCTGTGCCGCAGCCTGATCCAAAACCTCCAAAGCGCCGGCCTGGTGGAGTACCTGCCCAAAGAGAGCACCACCAACAATGACCGCTTCTCCCCCTACGACCGATACCAGGAGATCTATGAGAACCTGTATTGATAGCCCCGCGTTTCCCCAAACATCCCAAACCATTCAATATTATTAAGGAGAGAATACAACCATGCTGGATATCAGATTTGTCCGGGAGAACCCCGAGATCGTCAAGGAGAACATCAAGAAGAAGTTCCAGGACGCCAAGCTGCCCCTGGTGGACGAGGTGCTGGCTCTGGACGAGGAGAACCGCGCCGCCCAGACCCGGGCCAACGAGCTGCGCTCCGCCCGCAACACCCTGTCCAAGCAGGTGGGCATGCTCATGGGCCAGGCCAAAAAGGACCCCTCCAAGCTGGCTGAGGCCGAGGCCGTCAAGGCCCAGGTGAAGGCCAACGCCGACGAGCTGGCCGCCCTGGAGGCCAAGGAGACCGAGCTGGCCGCCCGCATCCGCAAGATCATGCTCACCATCCCCAACATCATCGATCCCTCCGTTCCCATCGGTCCCGATGACTCCGCCAACGTGGAAGTGGAGCGCTTCGGCGAGCCCAAGGTCCCCGACTTCGAGATCCCCTACCACACCGAGATCATGGAGTCCTTCAACGGCATCGACATGGACGCCGCCGGCCGGGTCTCCGGCAACGGCTTCTATTACCTGCTGGGCGACATCGCCCGCCTCCACGAGGCGGTGCTGGCCTACGCCCGGGACTTTATGATCAACAAGGGCTTCACCTTCTGCATCCCCCCCTTCATGATTCACGGCAACGTGGTGGAGGGCGTCATGAGCCAGACCGACATGGAGGCCATGATGTACAAGATCGAGGGCGAAGACCTGTACCTCATCGGCACCTCCGAGCACTCCATGATCGGTAAATTCATCGACCAGATCATCCCCGAGGCCTCCCTGCCCCAGACCCTCACCTCCTACTCCCCCTGCTTCCGCAAGGAGAAGGGCGCCCACGGCATCGAGGAGCGGGGCGTCTACCGCATCCACCAGTTCGAGAAGCAGGAGATGATCGTGGTCTGCAAGCCCGAGGACTCCATGGACTGGTACGAGAAGATGTGGCGCTACTCCGTGGAGCTGTTCCGCTCCATGGACATCCCTGTCCGCCAGCTGGAGTGCTGCTCAGGCGACCTGGCCGACCTGAAGGTCAAGTCCTGCGACATCGAGGCCTGGTCCCCCCGCCAGCAGAAGTATTTTGAGGTCTGTTCCTGCTCCAACCTGGGCGACGCCCAGGCCCGCCGCCTGAAGATGCGGGTCAAGGGTGAGAAGGGCATGTACCTGCCCCACACCCTGAACAACACCGTGGTGGCTCCCCCCCGCATGCTCATCGCCTTCCTGGAGAACAACCTCCAGGCCGACGGCTCCGTGGTCATCCCCGAGGTGCTGTGGCCCTACATGGGCGGCACCAAGGTGCTGGTCCCCAAAAAGTAACTAACGGCCCCCCTGGGAAGACTTATCATAAATTGTAATAATATATCTAATTATTACAATTTGTTTTTTCCGTTTCCAGCCTTTTTCAGGCTCCCTGGACCATCTCAGGGTCATTTTACCTCCTGAAAACGGCTCCAGAACGGCCGAAGTCTTGAAAGCCTTGTGCCCCAAGGCTTTCGGGACTCATCATCCGAACGGAGACGGCTATGTCCGCCGGCTGACAAAAAACGGACCTGCCCTGGCTCATCCACCTTAACCACTGTCTGTTCATCTCCGCCTGCAACTACCTGGCAGACAATTTCCTGTCTAGAGCCCGGGTGGGGACCCTGTTCATAGGCCGGCTCCTTTTCGTCTATCTACTCACCCCATGAGCTGCATCCTGTGGCGGCGGCTGCACCGTCAAATTAAAGCATCTCTCTCAAAATAGAAAAAGGAGGCAATCACCAAATGAAAAAGTTCATGGAAGAATTCAAGACCTTCGCCATGCGGGGCAACGTGATCGACATGGCCGTCGGCGTTGTCATCGGCGGCGCCTTCGGCAAGATCACCACCTCCATCGTCAACGACATCATCATGCCCCTGATCTCCATGCTCACCGGCGGCATCAACTTCAGCAGCTGGAAGCTGGTGCTGAAGCAGGCCGTCCTGGACGCCCAGGGCGCCGTGGTCAGCGAGGAGGTGGCCGTCAACTTCGGCAACACCATCGCCGTCATTCTGGACTTTATCATCATCGCCTTCGCTGTGTTCTGCATGGTAAAGGCCCTGAACAACCTCCACCGCAAGAAGGAGGAGGAGGCCCCCGCCGAGGAGCCCGCTCCTCCCGAGCCCTCCGCCGAGGAGAAGCTGCTCATGGAGATCCGCGACCTGCTGAAGGAGAAGCGCTGAGCCGTCGTAAACAGGCGAAGCGTGACAAGAAGAAGCGCTGAGCCGTCGTGAACAGCGGACCAAACACCCATTGAAATCCATACAAACAAAGGAGCAGCTATGCCTGAAAACTCCAAACACCCCGAGGAGAAAAACACGGAGGACAAGGGCTACACCCCCGCCTCCCCCGTCAAGCGGACCCTGGCCTGGATCGCCCTGGTCTATGTGCTGATTTTCCTGGCGCTGACCACCTATTTCTACTTCACCGGGACCATGCTGGGCAACCTGGCCCCCCTGCTCACCGTCCCCGGACTGGTGGGCCTGGGCGTGCTGGTCATTGTCAGCCGGGTGACCACCGGCTCCCCCAGCCGGACAGCCGCCATCGTGCTGGCCCTGGCGTGCTTCTGCCTGGCCGCCTTCACCCTGCCCATCGGTATTCTGGGGCTGCTGTCCAACTTCGGAGGATAACCACATGAGAGACATCATCGCCGCCGGCCTGGATGCCCTGGGTCTGACTTCCCAGGTCCCCCAGGCGTCTCCGGAGCTGCTGGAAGAATACGGCCGGCTCCTGCTGGAAAAAAACCAGGTCATGAACCTGACCGCCATCACCCAGCCCGACCAGGTGGCCCGGCTCCACATGCTGGACTGCGCCGCCCTGCTGAACTGCGCCGATTTCCAGGGGAAGACCCTCATTGACGTGGGCACCGGGGCGGGCTTTCCCGGCCTGCCCCTGAAAATTCTGGTGCCCTCCCTGGAGGTCACCCTGCTGGACTCCCTGAACAAGCGGCTGGATTGGCTGGACGAGGTGTGTTCCGCCCTGTCCCTGACGGGCATCCGCACCGTCCACGCCCGGGCCGAGGAGCAGGCCCAGGTGAAGGGCTTCCGGGACTCCTTCGACTTCGCCACCGCCCGGGCCGTGGCCGACCTGCGGCTGCTGGCGGAGCTGTGCCTGCCCTATGTCAAGGTGGGAGGGCTGTTCCTGGCCATGAAATCGGTGGACAGCGACGGGGAGATCAAAGGGGCGGCCCGGGCCGTCAAGATGATGGGGGGCCGGGTCCGGGACCGGGTGGACTACACCATCCCCGGCAGCGGAGTCACCCACCGGGTGGTCGTTATTGAAAAGGTGGCCCCAACCTTGAAGGGTTATCCCCGCCGGTGGGCAAAAATTCAAAAGGACCCCCTATGATTTTCCATTTTTTCATTATTCCGCTAAATTGTTAAATTTTCTCAAAAGTTTGGACCAAAACCATTGACGCGACCGAGATTTGTGGTACACTTTAACTTGGTGAGATGGGAGGATATTCCATGGGAACCATTATTACAGTCACCTCCGGAAAGGGAGGAACCGGAAAAACCTCCATCACCGGCGGCGTTGCCGCCTCACTGGCCCTGATGGGCCGGAGCGTACTGTGCATTGATATGGACATCGGGCTGCGCAATCTGGACATCTCCCTGGGGCTCAACGACCGGGCCCTGATGGATTTCTCCGACGTGGCCCTGGGCCGCTGCCCCCTGGCCCGGGCGGCGGTATCCCACCCCGATCTGAAGGGCCTGTCCCTGCTGACCGCCCCCCTGTCCCTCCCCGCCAGTCTGACCGCCGACAAGGTCCGCGCCCTGCTGCGCACCGCCGGCGGCATGTATGACTATGTGCTCATCGACTCCCCCGCCGGCCTGGGCACCGGCTTCCGCCTGGCCACCTGCGGGGCCGACCGGGTACTGGTGGTGGCCACCAATGACGCCTCCTCCCTCCGGGACGCCCAGCGGACGGTGGCGGAGCTGGACCGCATCCGCCAGGTGCACCTGGTCATGAACCGCATCCAGCCCAGACTGCTGCGCAAGCTGCGCACCACCATCGATGACGCCATGAACACCGCCGGCCTGCCCCTCATCGGCGTGGTCCCTGAGGACCCCCAGGTCATCCTGTGCGCCAACCAGGGGCTGCCTCTGACCAGCCGGGGCCACCGGGGCGCCGCCCTGGCCTGCTGGAACATCGCCCAGCGGCTGGAAGGCCGCCAGGTCCCCATTATGCGCATCCGCTAATACCCTCCGCTTCATTACATCATAAGGAGGTACCGCCGCCATGAACATCGCAATCATGAGCCACACCAAAAAACAAGACCTGATGGTGCAGTTCTGCACCGCGTACTGCGGTATTTTGTCCAAACACTCCGTCTGCGCCACCAACGCCACCGGCCGCATGGTGGCTGACGCCACCGGCCTGTCCGTCCAGCTTTTCCTCTCCCATGAGCACGGCGGCATCGAGCAGATCGGCCAGCGCATCATTTACAACGAGATCGACATGGTCCTGTTCTTCAACTCCCCCCTGGACAACGCAATGGATAAGGACATTTTGTATATCTCCCGCCTGTGCGACCAGCACTCCGTCCCCATGGCCACCAATGTGGCCACCGCTGAGCTGCTGATCCACGGCCTGGCCCGGGGCGACCTGGACTGGCGGGAGGGCATGAACCCCAACCGGGTCCCCTTCGCCCTGTAAGGCTTGACTTTTTCCCGAAAATGGGGTAGTATCACACCATTCCCCGCGATGACGGCGCATTAGTACCCGGAACGCCCTCCGACAGAGAGGGGCCCCACGGTTGAGAGGGCCCCAGGACCCGGCCCCGGTGAAGACAGCGCTACCAGCGGACCCGGAGACGGGTGCGGTCCCCTTCCCGCAACAGAAGGTGAAAGGGGCGGACCCGGAAGCCGCCCGAAATTGGGTGGCACCACGAAGCGCGGTTCGCGCTCTCGTCCCAATCATGGGATGAGAGCGCGCTTTTTTCATCTCTCGGGCAAACGGTCCTGTCCCACAAGGACACGCCGCCGCGCCACTGTATAAATTTTCTTTCACGGATCACGTCCCGCCCGGCGGGACCTTCCCATAAATCAAATCTTGGAGAAAGGAGCCTTTATGATGCCCATTCACGAAGTATTGCATCCACGACACCAAACCAGCCAGGAGTATCATACGCACCACCTTCCCCAAGGGGAAGGATAATGAAAACGCGGCTCCCGGAGCCCGGCGCCCCGCGCGCCCATGAACATGAATGACTTCAACAAGAGAAAGGAATTTTGACTTATGGCTAAAGTACAACCCCGTACCCTGTCCGGTTTTATGGAATTGCTCCCTGCCCAGCAGATCCAGTTTGACCGCATGGTCTCTATCATCCGGGAGAGCTACTCCCTTTACGGTTACACCCCCCTGGACACCCCCCTCATCGAGGCCAGCGAGGTCCTGCTGGCCAAAGGCGGCGGCGAGACTGAGAAGCAGATCTACCGCTTCATGAAGGGGGATACCGACCTGTCCCTGCGCTTCGACCTGACCGTCCCCCTGGCCAAGTATGTGGCCCTGAACTATAACAATCTGGCCTTCCCCTTCCGCCGCTTCCAGATCGGCAAGGTCTACCGGGGCGAGCGGGCCCAGCGGGGCCGCTTCCGCGAGTTCTATCAGGCCGACGTGGACGTCATCGGCGACGGCAAGCTGGACATCTCCAACGACGCGGAGATCCCCGCCATCATCTACCGCACCTTCACCGCCCTGGGCCTGAAGCGGTTCCAGATCCGGGTGAACAACCGGAAGATCCTCAACGGCTTCTACTCCATGCTGGACCTGACCCGCAAGTCCAGCGACATCATGCGCACGGTGGACAAGCTGGACAAGATCGGCGAAAAGAGCGTCCGGGACCTGCTCACCTCTGAGGAGATTGGCCTCACCGACCAGCAGGCCGCCGAGATCTTGAAGTTCATCGACATCAAGGGCACCAACGCCGAGGTGCTGGGCGCTCTGGAGAGCTACCGGGGCCGCGACCCCCTGTTTGACGAGGGCCTGGACGAGCTGAACACTGTGGTCCGCCACCTGTCCGCCTTCGGCGTCCCCGAGGCCAACTTTGCCGTGGACCTGACCATCGCCCGGGGCCTGGACTACTACACCGGCACCGTCTACGAGACCACCATGCTGGACCACCCCGAGATCGGCTCCATCTGTTCCGGCGGCCGGTATGATAACCTTGCGGAATATTATACCGATAAACAACTCCCCGGAGTTGGCATTTCCATCGGCCTGACCCGCCTGTTCTTCGTGCTGGAGGACCAGGGCTACCTGAACGCCCAGATGAACACCGCCCCGGTGGACGCCCTGATCCTGCCCATGACCGAGGACATGGCCCCCGCCATCGCCCTGGCCACCCAGCTGCGCGCCGCCGGCATCCGGGCCCAGATCCACGCCGAGCAGAAGAAGTTCAAGCAGAAGATGTCCTACGCCGACAAGCTGGGCGTCCCCTACGTGATCTTCCTGGGCGACGACGAGGTGAAGGAGGGCGTGGCCGCCGTCAAGAATATGCGCACCGGCGAGCAGGTCAAGCTGGCCTATGGCCAGACCGTGGCCCAGATCCAGGCCGGCCTGGAGAAACTGAACCAGGGTACGCCTATTCTGGACAAGGGGGCGGAGGGCTGAGCCTCCCCCCTATCCAAGCCTAATTCAATACTATTTGTTAAATTGAATAGCAGTAATACTATTAGGAGTTGATTTTCGTGGATAATCTTCAGGATTTCCACCGCAGCCATTACTGCGGTGACCTGCGCCTCAGTGACGCGGGCAAGACCGTGTCCGTGTGCGGCTGGGTCCAGCGCCAGCGGGACCTGGGCGGACTGATCTTCGTGGACCTGCGGGACCGCACCGGCCTGGTGCAGCTGTCCTTCGACGACAGCACCGACAAGGCCATCTTTGACAAGGCCGCCTCCCTCCGGGGCGAGTACGTCATCGCCGCCACCGGTCTGGTCCGGGAGCGGGAGGCCAAGACCAACAAGATCGCCACCGGCGACATCGAGATCTACGTCACCGAACTGCGGCTGCTGGCCAAGGCGGAGACGCCCCCCTTCGAGATCGTGGAGAACTCCAAGGCCAACGACATGCTGCGGCTGAAGTACCGCTATCTGGACCTGCGCCGTCCCGAGATGCAGAAGGCCATCGCCACCCGCCACAAGATCACCAAGATCGCCCGGGACTACTTTGACGAGCAGGGCTTCCTGGAGATCGAGACCCCCATCCTCACCAAATCCACCCCCGAGGGCGCCCGGGACTATCTGGTCCCCAGCCGCGTCCACCCCGGCAAGTTCTACGCCCTGCCCCAGTCCCCCCAGCAGTACAAACAGCTGCTGATGCTGTCCGGCTTTGACCGCTACTTCCAGATCGCCCGGTGCTTCCGGGATGAGGATCTGCGGGCCGACCGCCAGCCGGAGTTTACGCAGATTGACCTGGAGATGTCCTTCCTCAACGAGGACGAGATCATGACCATCCAGGAGGGCTTCCTGAAGCGGGTGTTCAAGGAGGTCCTGGATGTGGACATCCAGACCCCCTTCCAGCGCATGCCCTGGCAGGAGGCTATGGACCGCTTCGGCTCCGACAAGCCCGACCTGCGCTTTGGCTTTGAGTTGAAGGACATTTCCGACATCGTGAAGGACTGCGGCTTCGGTGTGTTCTCCGGCCCCGTGGCCGCGGGCGGTTCCGTCCGCCTCATCAACATCGAGGGGGGCGCCGCCGCCTTCCCCCGGAAGAAGATCGACAAGCTGGGCGATTTCGCCAAGACCTACCACGCCAAGGGCCTGGCCTGGGCCCGCCTCCACGAGGGGAACATGACCTCCTCCTACGCCAAGTTCCTCACCGAGGAGGAGAATAAGGCCATCCTGGACCGTGCCGGAGCCAAGGACGGGGACCTGGTCCTCATCGTGGGCGACGAGAAGAATACCGTGGTGTGGGCCGCCCTGGGCGCCCTGCGCTGCGAGATCGCCAAGCAGATGGGTCTGCTGGACCCCAAGGACTTCCGGTTCCTGTGGGTCACTGAGTTTCCCATGTTCGAGTGGTCCGAGGAGGAGAACCGCTACATGGCCATGCACCACCCCTTCACCGCCCCCATGGTGGAGGACGAGGACAAGATCCTCACCGACAAGGCCAACTGCCGGGCCCGCGCCTACGACATCGTCCTCAACGGCACCGAGCTGGGCGGCGGTTCCATCCGCATCAACACCCCTGAGATGCAGGAGAAGGCCTTCCAGGCCCTGGGCATCTCTGAGGAGGACATTCAGGAGCGGTTCGGCCACCTGGTCAACGCCTTCAAGTTCGGCGCGCCCCCCCACGGCGGCCTGGCCTACGGCCTGGACCGGCTGTGCATGCTCATGGCCGGCGCACCCTCCATCCGGGACGTCATCGCCTTCCCCAAGGTGCAGAACGCCTCCGACCTGATGATGGCCTGCCCCGACGTGGTGGACGCAAAACAGTTGGATGATTTGTCCATCGCCGTCACCCGCGTGGAAGAGACCGCGGAGGACGCAGAATAATCGATATTGCCCGGCAGGGCGGGGTAAGGCCCCGCCCTGCCTTTACAAAAAGGAGAGAATGACCATGAAGCTGGTTCAAATCTGGAAGGACGGCAAGGCCGCCCTGGGCATCCAGATCGAGCAAGGGATCATCGACGTCCAGGCGGAGGCCGCCCGCCGGGGTGTGACCGCCCCCGCGGACATGAGGGAGGCCATTGCCGCTGGACAGGAGGGCCTGGACCAGCTGGCCGGCTTGACCGACGGCGCCCAGTGCTTCACCGATGCCCCCCTGGCTCCGGTGGTTACGGGCACCGACCGCATCTTCTGCATCGGCCTGAACTACCGGCAGCACGCCAAGGAGTGCAGCCTCCCCCTCCCCCCCGCCCCGGTGCTGTTCAACAAGTTTTCCAACGCCCTGGCCGCCCACGGGGACTGCGTGCGGCTGATGCCCGATTACAAAGAGTATGATTACGAGGCGGAATTGGTGGTTGTAATAGGTAAGCCCGCCCGGGACGTGTCTGAGGCGGAAGCCCTGGACTACGTCTACGGCTACACCTGCGGCAACGACCTGTCCACCCGGGACCTGCAGTTTGCCCGGGGCAACCAGTGGGTGCTGTCCAAGACCTTCGACGGCTTCGCCCCCGTGGGGCCCTGCCTGGTCCCTGCCGGAGAGCTGGACCCCAACAATCTGGACATCTCCAGCGTGGTCAACGGCGAGACCCGGCAGAACTCCAACACCTCCGACATGATCTTCAACGTCCAGCAGATCATTGCCGACCTGTCCCACCACTTCACCCTCCAGCCCGGGGACCTGATCTTCACCGGCACCCCCCAGGGGGTCATGCACGGCTACCCCGCCGACCAGAAAAACTGGCTCAAACCCGGCGACCGGGTGGACGTGACCATCCAGGGCATCGGCACTCTGACCACCACTTTCTGTTAAACAGAATTCCCCCGGACCTTCACACCCGGTCCGGGGGAATTTTTTCGTCCTGCCCCTCCCCTGCCCCGGGGGAGCGCCCATAGATCCGCGCGGCCTGATACAGAACGCTGTCACAGCACTCCATGATCCCGTCAAATTCCGCCATGCTGGCGGTGAAACGGTCGATCAGCCGGTCCTGCCAGCTGTCCAGCTCTGCTTTCAGAAACACGACGTTCTGATACAGTTGGCGCAGCTCATTTGTATCCTTCTCCACGGTCATCACCTCAAGACAATTTTAGACTGAAACTATCTAAAATGCAATAGAACATTTTGTTCTAGGTTATCCTGATTCCGGTGATAACGATGTATTCGAGACTGCGTGACCTCCGGGAAGACCATGACCTGTCCCAGCGGGAATTGGGAGAAGCCATCAACATCCCCCAGCGTTCCTACTCCTACTATGAGTGCGGCCAGCACGTGATCCCTCCCGAGGTTCTGTGCCGTCTGGCCGATTATTACGGTACCAGCGTGGACTACCTCCTGGGCCGCACCGATGTGAAAAAACCTTATCCGAAAAAATGACCCGTCTCCGGTTTTCACCGGGACGGGTCGTTTTTATCATTGAGCGGACACGAAGTTTTCACCGAACCGGCCCACGGGGGTGTGCCGTAAGGTGCCCGCGGGCCTCCGGTAGGGCGGGGGCTTGCCCCCGCCGCTGCTGTAAAAACCGAATGGCCGGCGCTCCTCACCCCAGCAGCAGCATGAGAATGGGAATGGTGATAAAGCTGCCCAGGGTGGACAGGCAGGCTCCGGTGGCGGCGTAGCGCTCGTCGGCGCCGTAGGCCCCGGCCATTACGGTCACCTGGCTGACCACAGGCAGAGCGGATTCCACAATGAACACGTCCCGGGCCAGGCCGGTGATCCCAAACAGCTGGCAGAAGACCAGGCAGATCACCGGGGCGATCCCCAGCCGGACCACCAGCATCAGCGGCAGGCCCCGCATCAGGCGGACATTTTTCAGCCCCAGCTCATAGATGATGAAGCCGCAGTAGATCAGAGCCAGGGGTGAGACGGAGTTGCTGATGTACCCGGCGAACTTCATGATGGGCCCCGGCAGCCGCAGATCCAGCAGCAGGAGGGTAATGGAGAAGATCACCATAATAATGGGGGGTTTGCTGAACAGGCTTTTCAATACGCCGCCCACCGTGATCTTTCCGCCGCCCTGGGTTCCCGCCCGCTCCATCAGGACAAAGCCGATGGACTGGAGGAAGGTGGTGTTCCCGAGGTAATAGATCATCAGATAGGGCAGACAGGCGTCTCCAAAAAGTTGGGTGCTCACCGGGATGCCGATAAACAGGGTATTGGACAGCCCCGCCATCAGCACAAACACGCCCCAGCGCTCCCGGGGCAGCTTCAGCAGGGTAGCCAGCGCCATGGACAGCAGCATGGTGACCCCCACCCCCAACAGGGCGGACACCAGCATGACCCCCGCCTGGGCCAGCTGGTCGTGACTCAGGTTGTTCATGAGCCCCACCAGACAGTTGCAGGGCACGGCGATGTTGACGATGTACTTGCTGACGAATTTTTTCTCCTGGGCGGTCATCCAGCCCCGAACTCCCATGAAATAGCCCACCGACATCAGCATCAGCAGCACCAGAGACGCTGACAGGGCGTTGAAAAATCCGGTCAAATCCTCACTTCCTCTTTTTGTTTCTAGGAAAATCTAATAAAAGCTCATTATCGCGGACCGCGCGTCAGGTTTTTATGAGAGGCGGCGGCATGTGAGATTTCAAATCGAGCATCTGATTGAAAACCAAGCTCAAAGAGACGGGCCCCGGCGTTTGTTTCCCCGCCGGGGCCCGCTTTGGCGTTCTTTACTCCTGCCCGCCGGCCTGGGGCTTGTCCCCGCCCCCTCTGGGACGGCGGCGGCGGCGGCGGTTGGGCTTCTTCTCTCCGCCCTCTTTGGAGGCGGGGGGAGCGTCAGGGGCCTCGCTTCCCTCCTGGGGCGCTCTGGGCTGCCGGGCGGGACGGCGGCGCTCCGGACGGGCCGTTTGGTTCTCCTCCCGGGGCTTCTCCCGCTTCCCGGCGGGCTGGTCAGCCTTGGGAGCCTCCCCCTCGGCCTTTGGACGGCGGCGGTTCCGGTTCCGGCGGCTCCGGGCGGGGCGCTGGTTCTCCTCCTGGGCCTCCTCCGGCTCCTCAGTCGCCTCGGGCTGGCTCTTTCCGCCGCCGAAGGCGGCGTCCAGCGCGGCGGTCAGCGCCTCCTCCTCGGTCATCTGTGCCTCCTCCTCCTCGGGCTGACGGCGCAGCTTGGCCAGTTCCTCCAGAGGAGGCTCCACATAGTCCTCAGGCCGCTTGCCCTTGCCGTTGCGGATGACGCACAGCTCACAGTTGTGGTAGCACTTGGGGGTCTCAGGGGCGGAGTCCAGCCGGACCTGCACCGTCTGGCGCAGGAGGTTGACGCTGGACACCGTGCCCGCCCCGTCGGGGGTCTCCACAAAGGAGTCCTGCTTGGGGGCCTTCTTCACCAGGTCCTCATAGGCGTCCTGCTCATACTTCAGGCAGCACATGAGACGGCCGCAGGTGCCGGAGATCTTGGTTGGGTTCAGAGACAGGTTCTGGGTCTTGGCCATTTTGATGGAGACCGGCTGAAACTCGTCCAGGAACTGGGAGCAGCAGAAGGGCCGGCCACAGATACCCAGGCCGCCCAGCATCTTGGCCTCGTCCCTTACGCCGATCTGGCGCAGCTCGATCCGGGCGTGGATGGTGCTGGCCAGGTCCTTCACCAGGGCCCGGAAGTCCACCCGGCCGTCGGAGGTGAAGAAAAAGAGGACCTTGTTCCCCTCAAAGCTGTACTCCGCCTCCACCAGCTTCATGTCCAGGCCGTGCTCGGCGATCTTCTCCTGGCAGATGGCGAAGGCCTTCTTCTCCTTCTCCTTGTTCCGCTCCACCGTCAGCTTGTCCTCCTCGGTGGCCTTCCGGACCACCGGACGGAGGGGGGCGATCAGTTCGATCTCGTCGATCATGGAATTTTCCTGGACACACTCGCCATACTCGGTGCCCCGGGAGGTCTCCACAATGACCCCGTCCCCCAGCTGGAACTGCTTTCCGTCGGGGTTGAAGTAGTATTGTTTTCCGCCGTTTTTAAAGCGGACACTGATGATCTCTACCATATGACTCTCCTTATTTTCTTAAAAAGTAAAGAGGCAGGCGTTAAAGAAACATTCCCGCGCACAGCCAGCCGGCCAGTTGGCCGGGATTGGCATTGAGCCGGGCAGCGGTCCGGATCTGCCGGGTCAGCTCCACCGCCCGGAACAGCCGGCGGCGGTCTGACTGTCCCGCCATCCGCTCTGTCAGCTCCCGTTCCAGGGCGTCCAGCAGCTTGGGCAGTTCCTCCCGGCTCTGCTTATCCAGCACCATGGCTGCCTCAAAAAGCTCCAATTCCGTGCCCTGTTCCAGGGCGCCGGCCAGCTTTTCGGCCTGGTCCTCCCGGACCCGGAGGCTCTCTCCCGTTCCCTCCAGCTGCTCCACCGCCCGGCCCAGCAGGCCCTGGCAGTCCAAAGCGGCCCGGCGGACCTCCTCCTTGGTCTTTTGGGGGTATTTTCTCTCCAGCCACCCCTGGCACTCCTGTACCGGAACAGGGGCCAGCACCAGTTCCTCACACCGGGAGCGCACCGTCTGGAGCAGACCGCCTCCGTTTTCCGCCAGCAGGAGAAAGGCGGCGTACTGGGGCCCTTCCTCCAGCAGCTTGAGCATGGCGTTCTGGGCCGAGGGGTTCATCTGGTCCGCCCCCTCCAGGAGGTAGACCTTCCGCTCCCCCTCGTTGGGACGGATGTGGGCGTCGGCCCGGAGGGTCCTGATCTGATCCACTGTGATGGGCTTCCCCTCCCCCGCCCCGGAAATGACCGTCACATCGGGGTGGATGCCCGCCAGCACCTTTTTGCAGGGGGCGCAGCTGCCGCAGGGCCGCTTTGCCGGAGGGGCGGTACAGACCATGGCGGCGGCCAGCAGCCGGGCCAGGGTATGCCGCCCGGAACCGGCGGGTCCGGAGATGATATAGGCGTGGGACAGGCCGCGGCCCTCCTCCCCGTGGGAGAGCAGCTCCTTCAGGCGGCTGTTTCCCGCCAGGGATGAAAGCTCCATATGTTTTCCTCGCTGACGGACCAGATTCCCGGTTATTTTACGGTCCGTATTTCCAACATAGTATTATATCCTATTTGCCGTAAATAAGAAAGTTCTTTTTTTCCGATCCGCTCGCCGGGGGCCACCACCGGCACGCCGGGGGGATAGGGCGCCACCTGGACCGCGGAGACCGCCCCCTCACAGTCGGCCAATCTCCGTCCCTGGCTGGGCGCGAACAGGGCCTGCCGGGGCGAGAGCACCCGTTCCGGCAGAGGCGGGGCGGGCAGCGGAGGGCAATCCCCCATTTCTTCCCGCTTTTCCGTCAGTACCTCCTCCAGACGGCGGAAATTCTCCTCGCTGTCCGAGGCGGTGCAGATAAACACCACATGGCCCCCGTCCTCCATCTCCGGATAGATCCCCCGGGCCTCCAGGCCGCGGGCAAAGGCGGGGCCGTTTTTCACCTTGAGGGTAAACCGGCAGGGGTCCAGAGGCAGGTCCGCCCCCAAACTGGGAAACTGGTCCCGCAGCCCGGCCACCCGGTCCGCAGCCCGGCGGTATTCCCCGGGGTGGTCCAGCAGCCACTGGCGGGCCAGATCCAGGGAGGCCATCATGGGGTAGGATGGGCTGGAGCTGCCATATATGGAGGCCGTCCTCCGCACCCGGTCCGGGTCCACCCCGTTGGTGAACAGCAGGGCGGACTGGCCCATGGCGGGGAGGGTCTTGTGGGCGGACACCACCACTCCGTCCGCCCCGGCAAAGGCGTCCACACCCAGAAAGGGCAGGTGGGCGCCGTGGGCGCCGTCCACAAAAAGTTTTCCACCCCGGGCGTGGATCACCCGGGAAATCCCCGCAATATCAGACAACAGACCGGAATAAGTAGGGGATGTTATACAGACAGTGTTGATCTCCGGGTGAGCGCCCAACATTTTTTCCACATCTTCCGGGGAAAATGGGCCGGTCAGGTTGTGGTCCGGCAACCAGGGACGTTCCAGGAAAACAGGCTCCAGGTCCAGCAGGGCCAGGGCGTTGTACACCGCCCGGTGACAGCCCCGGTCCACCAGCACCCGTTCCCCGGGCCGGCAGAACAGGGCCAGTCCCGTGTGGATACCCATGGTGGACCCTCCGGTGAGGAACTGGCAATGCTCAAATCCGAAGACCTCCGCCCACAGTTTCTGGGCAGAATCGAAGGGTTCCCCCGCCTCGTACAGGTTTCCGGTGCCCGGGATCTCCGTCACGTCGATGGCGGACAACCCCGCCAGCTCCGGGGCGGGCAGAGAATTTCCCTTGTGTCCCGGCATGTGGAACCGGGCGGGATTCCGGGCGGCGTATTTCACCAGAACATCGTAAAGGGGAGTGGGCATGGGACACCTCCAAAAATCAGAGTTGGCAAAATGAATCAATTTTCGTTTATGCGGCGGCAGTTTTACTCCCTGTGGGGTTCCAATGAGGATTTCTGTTGAATCGAGCCGACACATTGGAGCGGACCACGCAGTCAAGAACCACGCCGCACAGTTAGGAACCTCAGGCGCTGGTGGTCAGTGGCAATTCAAATTCAAGGTTTCCCCACCCAGGGCCGAAGGCCCGGAAGGTGGGGCAACAAAACCAGAGGATGCGCGCCGGATGAAACCGCGACAGAACAGAAGTGCGTTCCCCGTAACAGGGGGACCGGGGGAAAGGCGGCATGAAAGCACGGAAAATTTTCTCCCGCTGGAAATTTTTCGTGTTTTCTTTGGCCGCCGTCCCCCGGAGATTTTTTGGGTACTTTTGCATCTCTGCAAAAGTACCTCGCCCGGGGGCGAAACCTCCCCATCCTCCGTCCCGCCCGCAGACAAAATGTTCAAGTGCGTAGACTGGTCCCTGTATTTTTGCCGCCCGGCAGAGGCAAGGGCAGAGCCTTTGCCCTACATGACATGGACTTCAAATACATGGGTCATGAAAGAAAAAATCGCAGCTCGATAAAACCTGATGCGCAGGAAACCACTTTGCGGCGGGGGCAAGCCCCCGCCCTACCCGGAATTATCCGGGCGTGTAAACAAAAATTTAACCCTCACAGCTTATCAGTCACACAAAGAAAAGGCGGCGGGAGGAAGTTCCTCCCGCCGCTGATCTGTGATTCTTATTTCTGACCGGGGGCATAGGCCACTACGGTACGGCGGTTGGGCTCCACACCGGTGGAGTAGGTGGTGACGTTGGGATAATCCTGAAGCGAGGTATGGATCACATGGCGCTCATAGGCGTTCATGGGCTCCAGGGTCATGTTCTTGCGGTACTTGACCACCTTGCCCGCCACCTTGACGGCCAGGCGCTGGAGGGACTCCTCCCGCTTGGCCCGGTAGCCCTCGGCGTCCACATGGATGCGGACCCGCTTGGACTGGCCGTGGTTGACGGAGTAGTTGGTCAGCTGCTGGATAGCGTCCAGGGTCTCGCCCCGGCGGCCAATGATGGCGCCCAGTCCCTTGCCCTGGAGGATGACCTTATAGCCTCCCTCATCGGTGACAAAGATCTCGGGGGTAGCCTGGACGTCCAGATGCTCCATCAGGCCGGTCAGGAACTGGCCGATCTTCTGGGCCTTCTCGTCGTCAGCGGGGGCGGGGGTCAGGGTGACCTCCTTGGCCGCGGGACGCTGGCTGCCGCCGATCAGCACCTCGTCGCCCTCCTGAAGCTGGGCGGCGCGGGCCTTTCTGGGCTGTTCCCGGCGCTCAGGGCGGGGCTGGTTCTTCTTGGGGGGCTGCCAGCCGGGCTTGGCGGCCAGGATGGTCTCCTCCACCACAGGGGCGGCGGGAGCCGCTTCGGCCTTCTTCACGGGCTTCTCCGCAGGGGCCTCGGTCTTCTTCTCCACAGGAGCGGCGGGGGCGGGAGCCGCCTTGGGGACAGGCTTTTCCGCCGGTTTCTTGGGCTCCTCCTTGGCAAAGACGTCGATCTTAAATTCGTCGCGGGTCTTGGCCTTGGGGACGCCGTTCTCCTCCTCATAGCTGACCCGCACCTTGGCGGGGTTGCTGCCGAAGCCCAGAAATCCGGACTTGGCCCGCTCGATCACTTCCACGGACACGTCGTCGCGCTCCAGACCCAACTGAAACAGGGCGGCGGCAATTGCGTCTTCCTCAGAGCGTCCGGTGGTTTCGATCCACTTGATCATGGTCAGACACCCTCCTTGTTCTCATCCTCGTCCACTTCCACCTCGACCTGCTCCACTTCCACTTCGACCTCCTCGGTCTCCACGGGGGCGTCGACAGTCTGGACCGCTTCTTCGGCGGGAGCGGCCTCCACAGTCTCGGCGGGGGCCTCAGCGGGCAGCTGGGCAGGGGTCTCCGCCTTTTCTTCCTGGGCGGGGGCGGACTTGGTCTTTTTGTTCTTCTTCTGCGCCTCGGCCTGGGCCTGGGCACGGATCAGGTCGCTGGGGTCGGTATAAGGCGTGACGCCGCCGAACCGGCCGGGGATATAGGAGCGGCCCCGGGCGTAGGCGCGGATGCCCTCCCGGCTGTCATCCTTATTGACGCCCTCCTGGTCGGGCTCCACGTCCTTCTTGACGGCGCCCTTCTTCTTCTTGCCCTTGTTCTGCTTTTCTTCCTCGATGCGGCGGGCCTTCTCCAGACGGGCTTCCTCCTTGCGGCGCTTCTCCTCTTCCTTCTCCTCCTGCTCCCGCTTCTCGGCGGCGATGCGGGCGGCCTCATAGTCCTTCTTCAGCATCTTGGAGCAGATGACCTCCTGGGCCATGGTGACCACATACTGGGCGATCCAGTACACACACAGGCCGGCAGGCAGGGTGAAGCCGATCCACAGAGACATGAGGGGCATCATATACATCATCATCTTGTTGGTCTGGTCCATCTGGGCGTTCTGGCTCTGCTTGTTGATCTGGTTGGTAGCCATGGACACCTTCATGGACAGGAAGGAGACGCCGGTGGAGATCAGGACCATGAGGAACAGGCCCACGGAATTCCAGCTGATGCCGCCCGCCCAGAACTTCCAGTTGGGAATGGAGGACAGGTCCAGACCCAGGAAGGAGAAGTTCATGACGAACAGCTTGCTCTCCCCTACCAGGGCCTGGAGGGAGGCCAGGTTGTCCTGGTTGATAAGGGAAGCCAGATACATCTGGTTGTAGGCGCCGGCCTGGAACACAGTGGAAGCCTCACCGGAGGCCACCTTCTCCACCAGGCCCGCCATGGTCTTTTCCGTGACCCAGCCCTTGGCCACAGCCACGGTCTGCCAATCCAGGGCCTCGGCGATCTGGGCGATCTGGTCGGCGGTCAGGTTCATAAAGTAGGTCATGGGCTCACGGATGATGCCGTACAGGGCGATGAGCACCACCATGGGGATCAGGGACCAGAGACAGCCGCCCATGGGGTTGACCTTTTCCTTCTCGTAGAGCTTCTGGACCTCCAGGTTATAGCGCTCCCGGTCCTTGCCGTACTGCTTCTGCAGCTGCTGCATCTTACCGGAGAGCATGGTGGTCTGGATCATGCTCTTTTTGCTCTTCAGGGTAACAGGGAACAGGATCAGTTTGACCACAACGGCAAACAGGATCAGGGCAATGCCGTAGCTGTTGAACAGGTTATAGAAGAACAGCAGCAGCCAGGCAAAGGGTTTCAGGATAATACCCACGTTGTTACCTCCACAATTCAAAATGGGACGGCAGACCAGCCCTCTCAGGGCACCGGGTCATACTGAACGGACTTCTGCCGGTGGAACGGATGGCACTTCAGCACGCGCCGCAGGGCCAGCCAGCCCCCCTTGAGGGCGCCGTACTTCTCCACCGCCTCCAGGGCATACTGGGAACAGGTGGGGATAAAGCGGCAGCAGGGGGGGCGCAGGGGAGAGATGTTTTTCTGGTAGAACCGGATCAGAGAGAGCAGGACATGTTTCATGGGACACCCTCACTTGGGCGCCAGGATCCCCAGCTTTTTCATCAGCTGGAGAAAGCTGCGCTCCAGGTCGGCATACCGGCCATAAATGGCCCGGGTCCGGGCCACCACTACAATGTCGAACCCCGGCAGGAACTTCTCCTCATTGGTGCGGTACAGCTCCCGGATACGGCGGCGGACAAAGTTGCGTTTGACGGCCTTTCCCAGCTTTACGCCGGTGGTGATGCCAAGGCGGCTGTATGGCCGCCGGGTCTGACGGCAGTAGACGGCGAAGTAGGGGGACACCGCGCTCTTTCCCTTGTTGTACAGGCGGCGGAACTCGTGATTTTGTTTCAGGGAAACGGTATACTTCATTCCTTGGCCTCCTGAAAAACCGGGTCTGCGGCGAAAAAGATCCGTATGCACACATGGGGCGGGGGAAAAGCTCCCACGCCCCTTCTGCGCGATCTATACCGACTGTGTCCTCTCGTCGTGTCTCAACGATCTGGTCTTGTCCGATCTTCTGACAGAGTAAGGGCCAAAGCCCCTATCCTCAGTGGGTCAGACGAGCGCGGCCCTTGGCGCGGCGGCGAGCCAGCACCTTGCGGCCATTGGCGGTGGCCATGCGCTTGAAGAAGCCATGCTCCTTGGAACGCTGACGCTTCTTGGGCTGATAGGTACGAACCGTAGACATAGGGGACACCTCCTCATCAGATTTCAAGCCGGCTTTCCCGGCCCAACAACAGCCCCTTCGGGCTGCGGTCTGTATCCTTCCGGCCGGTGTTCCGGCCGGTGCTCCCCGGAAAAAGGGCACAAAGTCCCCCTTCCCTCGAGAACGTAATGCTCATTATAGACGATAAAATACCGGAATGTCAACCATCTTTTTCGTCCTTTTCCCCGGAATTTTTTTGTTTTTTCCGCCGTTTCAATATCTTGTATGGTTTCTCCCCGGAACACACAAATTATCCGGCCGGGGGATACACATTTAAAATAAAAAATAGGGTAAAATCCTTGCGGTACAGTCCCTTTTTTGGTATAATAAATGGGTGGGAATTTTGCTTTTTCAGCGTTTTCGGAAGACGCCTTCTCCCCATTCGGGAGAAGGCGCTTTGAAAGTTTAGACCACGAGAAGGAGGTTCCGGCATGAACCCTGCCGCCGACATATGGACCAAGCTGGTGGAACTGATGCAGTCGGAGATGACCGCCACCACCATCCATACCTGGTTTGACGACGTGACCCCGGTGGCCCTGGAGGAGGACCGCTTCGTCCTCTACTCCCCCACCCGCTTCAAGCGGGACATCATCGCCACCCGGTACGTCCAGTTTATCAAAAAAGCCCTGTATGAGCTGTTTTCCGCCGATTTCGATGTGACCGTCCTCACCGAAGGGGAGCTGGACAGCTATCAGAAGCCGGTCAAGAACAATTTTCTCCCCGGCACCGAGGAATATACCTTCGAGCGCTTCGTGGTGGGTTCCTCCAACAAATTCGCCCACGCCGCCGCCCGGGCGGTGGCTGACAACCCGGGACAGAGCTACAACCCCCTGTTCATCTACGGGGAGTCCGGCCTGGGCAAGACCCATCTGCTCTACGCTATCGCCCACACCATCCACGACACCCATCCCGACTACAAGGTGGTGTACATCAAGGGCGACGCCTTCACCATCGACCTGATCCAGGCCATCCGTGAGGGCCGCAACCAGGAGTTCCGGGAGAAGTACCGGGGGGCCGACGTGTTCCTCATGGACGACGTCCAGTTCATCGCCGGCCGTGACTCCACCCAGGAGGAGATGTTCCATACCTTCAACACCCTGTACGAGCTGAAAAAACAGATCGTCTTCACCTCCGACCGCCCCCCCAAGGAACTGCTCCGGCTGGATGACCGTCTGAAGACCCGGTTCGAGTGGGGCCTGCTGGCGGATATTCAGCCCCCGGACTATGAGACCCGCATGGCCATCATCAAAAACAAAGCCATCCGCATGGGGGTAGAGCTGCCCGAATTTCTGCTCCAACTCATCGCGGAGAACATCACCGCCAACGTACGGCAGATCGAGGGCACCGTCAACAAGATCATGGCCTATCAGGACCTGATGGGAGACACGGTGGACAAGGAGACGGTGGTCCGGGCGGTCAAGGACATGTTCAAGGACAAGTCGGACATCGTGCCCACCGCCGACGTGATCATCGACGAGGTCTGTAAATATTACAACATCGAGCCCGCCATCCTCCGGGGCCAGGGCCGGGCCAAGGACATCTCCCTGGCCCGCCAGATCGCCATGTACCTGATCCGCCGGATGACCAACCTGTCCCTGAAGGAGATCGGCAAGGAGTTCGACGGCCGGGACCACACCACCGTCCTTCACTCCATCGAGCGCATCGAGGACCTGTCCAAAAACGACCCGGAAAAGAGCGAGGTCATCAAGGACATCACCGCAAATATCAATATCCGTTACGAATAGGCACAAACGGGCTTTGCAGTCACGAAGACAGTTTTCACAGCAGCCACCCTGATTGGAAAACTCAGGCGTCAATATTCAGCGGTTGTCTCGTTCAAGTTTTATCTGCCCAGGGCCGAAGGCCCAGAAGGCGAGGCAGCAAAACCAGATATTGCACGCCGGACGCAAGGAACACTTTACAAATAGAACTATCATCGGGTCCGGGCCCGCAGGCCCGGGGAACTTTGGCTACTTTCCTTCCCTGGAAAGTAGCTCGCCCGGGGGCGAAACATCCCCTCCCCCTGTCCCGCCCCTATGGGATCTGACGTACGGTTCAGTTTCGCCCCGGTGAGGGCACCGGGCCCTACATGGAGAGCAAGCACGGAGCCGCGCTCCGTTCCACCTGTGCTGCTCACGACGGCTCGACCGCTTCTGATTTTCCACACCTGATTGTGGAATGTTCGTGTATCCCTGTGGAAAACTTTTCTCTCAAACATGTACTGTGGAAAACCCCTGCATTTTCTTCACACCCCCTGTGGACGGTCTTTCCCTTGCCGCTCTAAGGTTCGTCCTTTTTTTCCACATTTTTTTCGCCTACGACTATTATCACTAAAAGAAACCTATCCTCTCCCCACCTGAGAGAGAAAACGATTGGAGGTATCCTCATGAAATTTTCCTGTGAAAAGGCGCTGCTCTCCGCGGCGGTGTCCGTCACCTCCCGGGCGGTAGCCGCCAAAAGCTCCATTCCCGCCATGGAGGGCATCCTCATCGAAGCGGGGAACCAGCTCCGCCTCACCGGCTACAATCTGGAGACGGGCATCCAGGCCACCGTTCCCTCCGAGATCACAGAAAAGGGGTCTCTGGTCCTGTCCGCCCGGCTGTTCGGGGAGATCGTCCGGAAAATGCCTGACGACATGGTGGTATTCTCCTCCAACGGATATATGGTCAACATCAAGTGCGGCCTGTCTGAATTCAACATTCTGGGCACCGATCCTGAGGAGTTCCCTGAGCTGCCCACGGTAGACCAGGTCAACGGCCTCACCCTGCCCCAGCCGGTACTGCGCTCCATGATCTCCCAGACCCTCTTTGCCGTCAGCGACAACGAGAGCCGCCCCGTCCACACCGGCTCCCTCTTTGACGTGGAGGGGGACACCCTCACCGTAGTCTCAGTGGACGGCTACCGGCTGGCCCTGCGGCGGGAGCAGGTGGCGGAGAAGCGGGGGGCCGACGCCTTCTCCTTCGTGGTGCCCGGCTCCGCCCTGGGCGAAGTGGAGAAGATCTGCGCCGGGGAGGAGGACATTACCGTCACCCAGGGCGCCCGGCACATCATGTTCAAGACCGGGGACATCGTCCTGGTCTGCCGCCGGCTGGAGGGCGAGTTCCTGCCCTATAAGAACGCCATTCCCCGGAACAACTCCATAAAAGTGGAGTGCGACACCCGGGCCCTGGCCTCCTCCATCGACCGTGTCTCCCTGATCATCAGCGAAAAGCTCAAGTCTCCCCTGCGCTGCGTCTTTGGGGACGGCCTGGTGTCCATCACCACCAAGACCGCCATCGGCGATGCCGCTGACCAGTGCCCCATCCGGGGCGACGGCCAGGGGCTGGAGATCGGCTTCAACAACAAGTACCTGATGGACGCCCTGAAATACGCCCCCGCCGACAAGCTGCGGCTGGAATTCACCTCCGGGGTGGCTCCCTGCGTCATCCTGCCCGCCGAGGGGGAGGAGAAGTTCATCTATATGGTGCTGCCCGTCCGGTTAAAGGCCAATTAACGGCCTCCGGTCGGACAGATAAGAGATGTATGGTGCGGCCTTCGCCCGCCTGTAAAATCGATTTCCCCTTTGTCGAAATTCCAAATCGTTTCTCTCCCATCTCTTATCTGAAAAAAGCCTTTGGAGGTTTTTATGGAATCACATGAGATCAAAATTCACACCGAATTTATCAAACTCCAGGACCTGCTGAAATTCGCCGGGGCGGTGGAGACCGGCGGCGACGCTAAGCTCATCATCCAGGAGGGCCGGGTGGCCGTCAACGGAGAAGTGTGCACCATGCGGGGCAAGAAAATGCGCCCCGGGGACCGCTGCTCCATCGACAACGAGCTGGAACTGGTGGTCCAATGATCGTCAAGACCCTGGAACTGGACTTTTTCCGGAATTATGTCCACCTGGAGGCCGCCTTCGATCCCCGGGTCAACCTGATCTATGGGGACAACGCCCAGGGCAAGACCAACCTGCTGGAGGCCATCGCCTACCTGTCCTCCGCCCGGTCCCACCGGGCCCGGTACGACAAAGAGATGATCCAGATGGGCATCGACTCCGCCTTTCTCAAGGGGGAGGTCAGCAGCCGGGACCGGGACTTCACTCTGGAGGCCAAACTGTTCCGGGGACGGGGACGGCAGCTTTTTTCCAACGGGGTCCGGCTCAAGACCGCTGGGGAGCTTTCGGGCATCCTGACCACCGTGCTGTTCTGCCCCGAGGACCTGTACCTCATCCGGGAGGGGGGCGCGGCCAGGCGGAAATTCCTGGACGGGGCCATCTGCCAGCTGCGGCCGAGGTACGCCCAGGCCCTGGCGGAGTATAACCGCCTCTATGAGCACAAGACCCGCATTTTGCGGGACTGGCCGGAGAACCCCTCCCTGCTCCAGATCCTGGACGACTTCAACCTGCGTATGGCCCAGACCGGAGCTATCCTCATCCATTACCGGGCCCATTTCGTCAAGCGGCTCCGGGACCACGCCCCCGCCATCCACGCCGACTTCTCCGGGGGCCGGGAGACCATGGAACTGCGGTATGAGACGGTGTCCACCGTGGACGATCCCCTGAAAAGTCCCCGGGAGATCCTGCCCATGCTCCTAAGCCACCAGGAGTCCCACCGCCAGGCGGAGCTGGACTCCCGCCAGTGCCTGTCCGGGCCCCACAAGGACGATCTGACGGTGGACGTCAACGGGGTGTCCGCCAAGACCTACGGCTCCCAGGGCCAGACCCGCACCGCCGCCCTGTCCCTGAAGCTGGCCCAGCGGGAGATCTTCCAGGAGGAGACCGGGGAGTGGCCCGTCCTTCTGCTGGACGACGTGCTGTCCGAGCTGGACCCGAAACGGCAATCTTTCGTCCTCAACCGCATCCAGGGGGGACAGGTTTTCATCACCTGCTGCGAGGAGGAGAAGCTGGAGGGCCTGGAGGGGGGAAAAGCCTTCCATATCCAGGGAGGACGGCTGGTATAGAGAAGGAGAAAGTATGTTTCATGTCATGTTGGTGGCCCCTATTCTGGGACTGATGGCGGTGTATGGGGTCATTGTGCTTGTGGTACTCAGCGTGCCGTTTTGTGTGGGAATGTTTCTTCAGCTTGTCCTCACCGTTTTCGGACAGAAAAACTGGGTCGGCTGGGTCCCGGCCGGGCTGGGGGTGCTGGGGCTGGCAGGGTCGCTGGCCTTCTTCCTGCCAGACGTTCCGGTTTCGTATATCCTGGTCTACTGGGCCCTCTACTTTCTGGCCCTGTGGCTCACCTGGCTGGTGGTGGAGCAGATCAAAAAGTTCATCGCCCGCCGCCGTCATAAGGAGTAAGCCGTCATGTATCTGCACCTGGGCCAATCCGTCGTGGTCCCCCACAAGGAGATTTTGGGTATTTTCGACCTGGACAACGCCAGCTGGGCCTACAAGACCCGGGAATTCCTGGAACGGGCCGAGGCTGAGGGCCGGGTGGTCTGGCTGGGAGACGACCTGCCCCGTTCCTTTGTGGTGGTGGGACAGGGAGACCGTCCTCCCACCGTGTACATCTCCCAGCTCTCCTCCTCTGCCCTGCTGAGCCGGGCAGAAAAGAACAGTTTTGAATAAAAAGAAGCGCGGAGGCGTCGTGAGCAGCGGCATAAGGCCCGAAGCGAATGGGCAAACCCCAGGGAGGCCGCAGGCCGCACCGGGTTTGCCCGCAGTCGGAGGGACTTATGACCGCGTCGCGAACAGCCGCAGCGTGACAACAAAGAGTGTCCGAGCCGCCGCGAGCAGGCAGGACGTAAAAAGGAATTTTTAGTATGGAATTTCATCTGATCGACGCCTTCAATACCATCTTTTCCATGCTGGACGCCTGGGACTGGTCCAGCCCCTTCCATCTAGTGACGTTGGGCTACTTCATCATCGGAGCCGTGGCCCAGTTTGTGCTGCTTCAGAAGAAGTGGAAGCCATGGCTCATCCCCCTGGTCCTTCTGGTGGTCATCGTCCTCAGCGAGCTGGGAGCCTGCTTTGTCACCGGAGAGAGTGGGATGCTCTTTATGTGGATCGAGGTATTCTTTGCCGCCTGCGCCCTGGGGGCCGCCGCCGGCTGTATCGCCCTGATCTTCTGGGACGTGGTGAAGAAGAAAAAGAACTGACCTTGTCCTATGTGTTTCGCGCCAGGGCAAGGAGAACCGGGCCGGAAGGCTTCCGGCCCGACTCTGATTGCCTTGGTTTTTGGGATGGCCTTTGGAACATCCCCTATCAACCCATTGGAGGTAAATTATGTCTGAAGAACTGAACGAATTGACTTCCACCCAGGTGGACCACGAATATGGCGGCTCTGAGATCCAGGTCCTGGAGGGCCTGGAGGCCGTCCGGAAGCGCCCGGGCATGTATATCGGCTCCACCAGCGAGTCGGGCCTGCACCACCTGGTCTATGAGATCGTGGACAACTCCATCGACGAGGCTCTGGCGGGCTACTGCACCGACATCACCGTGACCATCAACCCCGGGGACACCATCACGGTCACCGACAACGGCCGGGGCATCCCTGTGGACATCCAGCCCCAGACGGGAAAACCCGCCCTGGAGGTGGTCTTCACCATCCTACATGCCGGCGGCAAGTTCGGCGGCGGCGGGTACAAGGTGTCCGGCGGCCTCCACGGCGTGGGCGCCAGCGTGGTCAACGCCTTGTCCGAGTGGCTGGAGGTCCAGGTCCACAAGAACGGTCAGATCTACGAGATGAAGTTCTCCCGGGGCAAGATCACCCAGGAAATGAAGGTGGTGGGCAAGACCAGCCGCACCGGCACCACCGTCACCTTCAAGCCGGACCCGGAGATGTTCGACACCCTGGAGTATAACTACGACACCCTCCACACCCGCATGCGGGAGGAGGCCTTCCTCAACGCCGGTCTGCGCATCCAGACCGTGGACCTGCGCCCCGGAAAGGAGCAGGAGGACGACATGTGCTATGAGGGAGGCATCCGGGAATTTGTCTCCTTCATCAACAAGAACAAGGACCCCCTCCATGAGCAGGTCATCTATATGTCCGGGGCCAAGGAGGACTCCATGGCCGAGGTGGCCATGCAGTACAACGACGGATACAACGAGATCATGGTGTCCTTCGCCAACAACGTCCACACCCCCGAGGGCGGCATGCATGAGGAGGGCTTCAAGCGGGCCCTGACCTCGGTGCTCAACGCCTACGGCCGAAAGATCAAGCTGCTGAAGGACGACGAGAAGGTGTCCGGCGAAGACTGCCGGGAGGGCCTGACCGTGGTCATCTCGGTGAAGCTCACCGAGGCCCAATTCGAGGGCCAGACCAAGGCCAAGCTGGGCAACAGCGAGATGCGCACCCTGGTCAACGCCATTGTGTCCGAAAAGCTGGAGACCTTCCTGGAGGAGAACCCCGCCGTGGGCCGGGCCATTCTGGACAAGGCCCTCACCGCCAACCGGGCCCGGGAGGCCGCCCGGAAGGCCCGGGAGTCCATCCGCCGCAAGACCGCCCTGGGCGGGGCGGCCATGCCGGACAAGCTGCGGGACTGCAACGAGAATAACCCGGAACTCACCGAGATCTATATTGTCGAGGGCGACTCCGCAGGCGGCTCCGCCACCCAGGGCCGGGACTCCCGGTTCCAGGCCATCCTCCCCCTGTGGGGCAAGATGCTCAACGTGGAGAAGGCCCGGGCGGACAAGGTCTACGGCAACGACAAGCTCCAGCCCGTCATCACCGCCCTGGGGGCCGGCATCGGGGACGAGTTCGACCTGGCCAAGCTGCGCTACCACAAGGTCATCATCATGGCCGATGCCGATGTGGACGGCGCCCACATCCGGACCCTGCTGCTCACCTTCTTCTTCCGCTTCATGCGGCCCCTCATCGAGCAGGGCTACGTCTACTCCGCCGTGCCCCCCCTATATAAGCTGACCCGGGGCAAGACCACCCGGGTGGCCTTCTCCGACGAGGAGCGCGACGCCATCTCCGCCGAGATGCGGGGCGGCAACCCCAACGTGAAGATCGACATCAGCCGGTTCAAGGGTCTGGGTGAGATGAACCCCCATGAGCTGTGGGAGACCACCATGGACCCGGAGAAGCGCACCCTGCGCCGCATCGAGCTGGACGACGCCGTGGCCGCCGACGCCACCTTCAACGTCCTCATGGGCGAAAAGGTGGAGCCCCGGAAGGAGTTCATCGAGAAGAACGCCAAGTACGCGGTGAACCTGGATTATTAAAAGAAAAGATGGATTGCCGCGTCGGCCTGCGGCCTCCACGCAATGACAGGGAGAGGCGGTACGGCTTTATAATAAAAAAGCGGATTCCCACGTCGGGGCGTTGCCCCTCCTCGGAATGACAAAAACGGCAGCTTTCAGTCCTCTTTGTCATTGCGAGGAGCGAAGCGACGCGGCAATCCGTATCCCCCAGGAGGCCGGAATGGATTACTTTGTCTATATACTGACCAACCGGACCAATGTTGCTCTTTATACCGGGGTAACCAATCATCTGGAGCGCAGACTGTGGGAACATCGCAATCACATAGATCCCAACAGCTTCACCGCTAAATATCAGATCCACAAGCTGGTCTATTTTGAGACAACACCCGATATCAGAGCAGCCATAGCCCGGGAAAAGCAAATCAAATCCTGGAGCAGAAAAAAGAAAAACCAGTTGGTAGAAGCCGTCAATCCAAACTGGGAAGACCTATTTTAAAAATTGCAGAAAACCTCTCACGAAGGAGGAACACCATAAATGAGCAAAAAGCCCCAATATGATCCCGAGGAGATCCGCTACCCGAACCAGACCATCGTCACCTCCCCCCTGGTTCCGGAGATGGAGCAATCCTATATTGAATACGCCATGTCCGTCATCGTGGGCCGGGCCCTGCCCGACGTGCGGGACGGTCTGAAACCCGTCCATCGCCGCATCCTCTACGCCATGTACGAGGACAACCTGACGGCGGACCGGCCCTTCAAGAAGTCGGCCACCTGCGTGGGCGACGTGCTGGGCCGCTACCACCCCCACGGCGACCAGTCGGTCTACGACGCCCTGGTCCGTCTGGCCCAGGACTTCTCCATGCGCTACATGCTGGTGGACGGCCACGGCAACTTCGGTTCCGTGGATGGCGATCCCCCGGCTGCCTACCGTTACACCGAGGCCCGCCTGTCCAAGATCTCCGACGAGATGCTCCGGGACATCGACAAGGACACGGTGGACTGGGACCCCAACTTTGACGAGACCCGGAAGGAGCCCAAGGTGCTCCCCTCCCGGTTCCCCAACCTGCTGGTCAACGGCTCCAGCGGCATCGCCGTGGGTATGGCCACCAATATCCCGCCCCACAACCTCACCGAGGTCATCAACGCCACCATCTGCGTCCTGGACAACCCGGAGTGCACCCTCTCTGACCTGATGGAGCACATCAAGGGCCCCGACTTCCCCACCCGGGGCATCATCATGGGCCGGTCCGGCATTCGGGCGGCCTACGCCACCGGCCGGGGCCGTCTGGTGGTCCGGGCCCGGCATGAGTTTGAGGAGTTCGGCAAGGACCGCACCCGCATCGTCATCACCGAGATCCCCTACCAGGTGAACAAGCGCATGCTCATCAAGAACATGGCCGAGCAGGTGGAGGACAAGAGGCTGGATGGCATCTCCGACATCCGGGACGAGTCCGACCGCAACGGCATGCGCATCGTCATTGAGCTGAAGCGGGACGCCAACCCCCAGGTGGTGCTGAACCGCCTGTTCGCCCAGACCCAGCTCCAGACCACCTTTGCCATCAACATGCTGGCCCTGGTGGAGGTCAACGGCAAGCTCCAGCCCCGCATCCTGTCCCTGCGCCATATCCTGGATGAGTATATCGCCTACCAGGAGCAGGTCATCATCCGCCGCACCAAATACGACCTGAAAAAGGCTCAGGAGCGGGCCCATCTGCTGGAGGGCCTGCTCATCGCCCAGGACAACATCGACGAGGTCATCAAGATCATCCGGGAGAGCTATGACGACGCCAAGCAAAACCTGATGACCCGCTTTGACCTGGACGACGTCCAGGCCCAGGCCATTCTGGACATGCGGCTGAAAGCCCTCCAGGGCCTGGACCGGGAGAAGCTGGAAAACGAGTACAAGGAGCTGGAGGCGCGCATCGCCTACTTCCAGCAGCTGCTGTCCGACGAGGGGATGCTCCGGGGCGTACTCAAGGACGAGCTGTCCGCCATCCGGGACAAGTACGGCGACGACCGGGTCACCGAGATCCAGGACGTGGAGGATGAGATCGACATCGAGGACCTGATCGAGGAGGAGCAGTGCGTCTTTACCCTGACCCAGGCGGGCTATATCAAGCGCACGCCGGTGAGCGAGTATACCGCCCAGTCCAAGGGCGGCATGGGCAAGAAGGGCATCACCACCCGGGAGGAGGACTATGTGGTGGACGTGTTCACCGCCTCCACCCACGACTACCTGTTCTTTTTCACCGACACGGGCAAGGTCTACCGCAAGAAGGGCTACCAGATCCCCGAGAGCGGCAAGACCGCCAAGGGCACCAATATCGTCAACATCCTCCAGGTGGAGCAGGGCGAGCGGGTCCAGACCATGATCCACACCCGGTCCATGGACAACGAGGGCCTGTTTTTGATGATGGTCACCCGGGACGGCACCGTCAAGCGCCTGCCCGTCACCGCCCTGAAAAATATCCGCCAGAGCGGCATCCGGGCCCTGACGCTGGACGAGGGGGACGAGCTGATCTCCGTCCGGGAGACCGACGGAAACCAGAAGATCCTCATTGCCACCCATGACGGCATGGCCATCTGCTTCGACGAAAACGACGTCCGGCCCATGGGCCGCACCGCCGTGGGCGTCCGGGGCATACGCCTCCGGGAGGGGGACTATGTGGTGGGGGCCGCCCGGGCCACCGCCGGCAAGACCGTCCTGACCATCACTGAGAAGGGCTACGGCAAGCGCACCCCCGTGGAGGAATACCGGATCACCAACCGGGGCGGCATCGGCATCAAGAACTATATGGTCACCGGGAAGACGGGAAAGATCGTGGGGATCAAGGTGGTGGACGGCTCGGAGGACCTGCTGCTGGTCACCCAGAGCGGCATCCTCATCCGCACCCATGTGGACACCATCAAGGAGACCGCCAGCCGGGCCACACAGGGCGTCATCGTCATGCGCTTCAAGGAGGAGGGCGACCGGGTCATCTCCCTGGCCCTGGCCGACCGGGAGGAAAGCGAAGAAGCGCAGACCGCGGAAGCGGATGGAAATCCAGAGGCAAACTGATCCCCGGGGGCTGCATGATAAAAAGGAGCGTTTATGAAAAAAAGAGTGACCTACCGGCCCGGTAAGGCCCAGGGTGTTTTCGGAATCGTGTGGGGCGGCATCTTCATTCTCATCGGCCTGTTTGTGGTCATCCCCATCTTTGGCCCCTTCGGCGTCCTGTGGACCCTGGCCGCGATCGCCATCACCGTCATGAACGGATTTCAGGCGTTTGGCAAAAAGTACGCCGGGCCGGAGATCCACATTGAGGAGGACGGACCTTCCCGGGGGGAGGCTCCCTTCTCCCCTGCCGGCCAGGCCCACGACCATATCCCCTCCACCGCCCTCAGCCCCCAGAAGCGGCTGGAGCAGCTGGAGACCCTGAAAGGCGCCGGGCTGCTCACCGACCAGGAGTATAAGCAGAAGCGCCAGGAAATTTTAAGGGACCTTTAAAAGCCTTTCCCCTGTGGGGGGAAGGCAGGGACGGAGAACCAAATGAAAACTGTTACCATATACACCGACGGGGCCTGTTCCGGCAATCCCGGTCCCGGAGGATGGGGGGCCATTCTCATGTACGGCCCCCACAAGAAGGAGATGTCCGGGGGCGAACGGCAAACCACCAACAACCGCATGGAACTCACCGGCGTCATCACTGCCCTGGAGGCCCTGAAGGAGCCCTGTGTGGTGGAGCTGTGGTCCGACTCCAAATATGTCATCGACGGCCTGGGCAAGGGCTGGGCCAAGGGCTGGCGGGCCCGGGGCTGGGTAAAGTCGGACAAAAAGCCCGCCCTGAACCCTGACCTGTGGGGCAGACTGCTGGACCTGTGTGACTACCACACCGTCCACCTCCACTGGGTCAAAGGACATGCGGAAAACCCCTACAATAACCGCTGCGACCAGTTGGCTGTAGCGGAGAGTCAGAAGTACAAGTGACGGAAGCACCTGATCCGATTCAGAAGCCCCCATTTGCGATCCAGCGATGCCCCATTCATCCATGTTGTTTTCAAGGCCAGAGGGCCAGAAAATAAACAGAAAGAAAGAAGGCAAACAGACATGGCAAGCAAATTCGAGATCAAGCAGACCAAGAACGGAGGGTTCCGGTTCAACCTGATCGCCACCAACGGACAGGTCATCGCCACCAGCGAGACCTACTCCAGCCTGGACAGCTGCAAGAACGGCGTGGAGAGCGTCCGGAAGAACTGCGCCGCCCATGTGGAGGACCAGACCAAGGAGGGCTTTGAGACGCTGACCCACCCCAAGTACGAGGTGTACAAGGACAAGGCGGGCGAATTCCGCTTCCGTCTGAAAGCCAAGAACGGGGAGATCATTGCCACCGGCGAGGGCTACAAGGCAAAGGCCAGCTGCCTCAACGGCATCGACTCCATCGGCCGGAACGCCCCCGAGGCCCCCGTGGTCCAGGTGGAGGAGTAAACTCTTTATTCCATCAAAAAAGGCCGCCCGTACGGGCGGCCTTTTTGTTTGCGGAAAACAATACGGTTTACTGTGTCCACTGGGTGCTATAGATAGGGCGGCGTTACGGCGCATGGGGGGCCGGACCTCCGGCCTGCTCCTCCCGCAGGGAACCGTTCAGAGAGAACAGCACCGAGCAGATCCAGACCGCCGCCGCCATGTAGACCAGGGCGACGACCATGGTGAGGACCTGGCGCCGCTCCCAGGGGAAGGGCAGGGCCAGCAGGGTCCGGGCCGTCCGCAGGCGGAGAATACGCTTTTCCTGGGGACACTGGTGGTTCCGGGCGGCGATGGCCAGGTCGGTGAGCAGCTGAAAGTGGAAATAGAGGGTGGCCGCGGCGGCGGCGGCACTCAGGAGGGGAAAAGAGACCTCCTGCTTGAAAACGGCCATGATCCAGCACAGCCCCTCCCACCCTGCCAGCAGCTGGCCCAGGGGCCGCAGGAGGGCGGCGGAGGGTTCCTCCTGGCTGAGGGCGGACAGGACCTCCACCATCAGCAGGTACCCCAGCCAGTTGGGGAGAATGTTGAAGGTCCCCAGGTTGATGTTGAAATGAAGGAGGACATACCCCCAGGCGATCTGCTTCACCGCCATGCACAGGTCCAGCTTGTTCTCCTCGTTCATTGGGCGCCCTCCTCCGTCAAGGTCAGTTCCTCCACCATGTTTCCGTCCCAGTACAGCCGCACCCGGTAGGCCGGCGGAAGGGAGACGGGGCCGTCCCCCCACTGGTCCGAATAGGTGCCGCCCCCTCCGGAGACCGCGCCGCCCCAGCCCTCCCCGGTCACCGTGTTGCTGGTCCAGTCAAACTCCCCGTTGGGCCCGCTGCTGGCGCCCCCCTGGCTGCCCACAGGCATGGCCGGGAACTCCACCTCCTGGTCTGGGTCGTCCAGCTCCGCTACCATAATGCCGGCGTACTCCCGGGGCTGGGAGGAAAGGGAATCTCCCGGAATATAGTGGTAGGAAAGATAGATCCACGCCTCTTGCCACTGGGCGTCCACCATGGGGGTCAGGTTGAAGGAGGTCCAGCCGAAGAAGCCGTCGGCCTGGTTCTGGTTGTCAACGGTATAGACCGTCCGGTTCTGGATGGTGACCGTCCCGTGGGGAGTCTGGGCGGTCAGCTCCCGGAGCCAGGGGATGGCGTCGCCGTAATATTGGACCTGGCCGTAGCTCCGGTAGGAGCACACCCGCTCCCCCGCTTCCTCCACCACCCAGCCGTCTTCTTCCCAGACAGAGACGGGGACCAGGACGGAGCCGCCCAGGGTCTCTCCGCTCGCGTTTTTGGCAAAGCCTTCTCCGCTTTCAGAGAGAAAATAGCTGACGGGGAATTCCAGCCAGGCGTGAAACCTGCCGTCCTCCGCCGGGGTGATGTCGCAAATGGTGTAGCCTTTCATTTTTTCAATGCCGTCCAGCCAGGGACCCCGGTCCAGGTGGCAGGCCACCCAGCCCTCCTCCTCCGCGCTGCGGCGCATCTCCGCCTCCAGCTCCTGATGCCTGGACAGGGGGGACGCGGTGGCGATGTAAACGCCGTTGGCCTCGATCAGCCCCTTGGCGTAGGTGTCCAATGCCCCGGCCAGGGTGGTGCAGCGGTTGATCCGGGCCATGGCCATGGCTCTGTCCAGCTCTTTCACAGGACCTGGGGAAAAATCGGAAAGGCCGTAGGCCGCCGCCGTCCCGTAGAGGGCGGGGCTGGCCAGCACCAGCGCCGCGCACACCGACACCAGGGCCATCCCCCGGGGGTACTTCTTGAACCGGACGATGGCGGTGATGCGCCGGGCGATGTTCTTCCCGCCGTTGGAGAGGGAGGTGGTGCCGGGGGCCCGGGGGTAGCGGTCATTGGCCATGGAGAGGAGAATTTTTCCGTACTCCCGCCGCTCCTCCCCCTCCAGCCGCTCCAGCACCCGCTGGTCGCACAGGGACTCCATGTCGTTGCCCACCCGGTCAAAGACGTACCACAGGAAGGGGTTGCACCAGTGGAGGGAACGGAGCAGGGCCCAGCCCAGGCTCTGGAGGGCGTCCCGGTGTTTCAGATGGAGCAGCTCGTGGAGGAGGACCTTGTCATCCACCGCCTCCCCCTCGGGGACCGCCAGCACCGGACGGATCACCCCGCACACAAAGGCGGAGGGCAGGCCCCGGACCCGGACGGTCCGGCAGGGCCGCAGGCCGTACCGCTCCCCCACCCGGGCCAGCTGGGCCTCCAATTCCGCCCCGGCGGGGGCACCCCGGGCCAGCAGTCGCCGCAGCCGGAGGTAGGAGAACAGATACCAGGCCAGAAACAGGACCACCCCGGCGGCGTAAACCGCCAGCAGCCAGTCGGTGAGGCTGACAGGGGGTCCGGAGAGAACGGGAAACACGTGGTCCAGGCGGATGGGCCGGTAGACGGCGGAGTAGGCCGATGACAGGTGCCTCTCCGCCATGCCCTTCCCGGTCTCCAGCCACAGGGGCAGGGCGGGCAGCAGGCTCCGGGCCGTCCCCGCGGGGACCAGGGCCCGGAGAGCCAGAACAGACCACACCCCGTACTGCCACCGGGGGGACAATTTATCCGCCAGCAGCCACTTCACCGCCAGCAGCAGGGCCGCCGTCAGGGACACAGACAGCGTTTGGAGCAGAAATCCCCAGATATTGCTCACAATCACACCTCCATGTCGTCCAGCATCTGCCGTAACCGCTCCGCCTCCTGGCGGGACAGGGAGGAGTCCTTCAAAAAGGCGGCGATCAGGTCCCCCGCCGCTCCGCCGTAGACCTTGGACAGCAGCTCCTCACGCTCCGTCCGGGCACACTGCTCCCGGCTCACAGCTGCCCCGTAGGGCTTGGGGTGGCTGTGGTCGATGGACACCAGCCCCTTCCCCTCCATCCGGGTGAGGTAGGTGTACACCGTGTTTTTGTTCCAGCCCTTGATGGGCTTCAGGGCGCCGGTGAGCTCCCCCAGGGAGAAGCGCTCCCCCGTCCAGAGCACATCCAGTACCGCCCACTCCGCTTCCGTCAGCTTCATGGAAAAACCTCCTGTCCTACAGGTGTAGTATAATTGTATCTTACACTTGTAGGACGGCACTGTCAAGGGGAAGTTTGGGGCAGGCCGGAAGGAAGCAAGAGGCGACGCGGCCCGATGAGGGCATCGGGCCCTACGGGGAGCCGCGTCCGGGCGGTGGACTTTGCGGGCCGGCTGGATTTGGGAATGGCGGGAGCTTGTCCCCGTCATTCCGCGGGGCCGCCCTTGGGGGTATCGGCCCGATGAGGGCATCGGGTCAACGGGAGCCGTGTCCGGGGCGTGATTATCCCTACCCGTTCCGTATGTTTGTCTGAAATCTCCCTGAAAAATAAAGAAACCGGGACGTGTGAAACCACGTCCCGGTAAAATGTGGAAAAATTGTTGGAAAATGTGGAAAAGTGGAAAGAGGATCAGTAAGCCAGCTTCTCCTCCAGCCAGGCCTTCAGCTGGGAGATGGGCACGCGGACCTGCTCCATGGTGTCCCGGTCCCGGATGGTGACGGCGTTGTCCGCGGGGGTCTTGTCGTCGCCCACGGTCTCGAAGTCCACGGTGATGCAGTAGGGGGTGCCGATCTCGTCCTGGCGGCGGTAGCGCTTGCCGATGGAGCCGGCGTCGTCGTAGTCCACCATGAAATACTTGGACAGCTCGGTCTGGATCTCCCGGGCCTTGTCGCCCAGCTTCTTGGACAGGGGCAGCACGGCGCACTTGAAGGGAGCCAGGGCGGGGTGCAGGCGCAGGACGGTGCGCACGTCGTTCTTCTCGGCGTCCACCACCTCCTCGTCGTAGGCGTCCACCAGGAAGGCCAGGGTGACGCGGTCGGCGCCCAGGGAGGGCTCGATGACGTAGGGGATATAGTGCTCGTTGGCCTCCTGGTCGAAGTAGGACATGTCCTTGCCGGAGGTCTTCTGGTGGGCGGTCAGGTCGAAGTTGGTGCGGGAGGCCACGCCCCACAGCTCGCCCCAGCCGAAGGGGAAGACGAACTCGAAGTCGGTGGTGGCGTTGGAGTAGTGGGACAACTCCTCGGGCTCGTGGTCGCGCAGGCGTAAATTCTCGTCCTTCATGCCCAGGTTCAGCAGCCACTGGTGGCAGAACTGCTTCCAGTAGGCGAACCACTCCAGCTCGGTGCCGGGCTTGCAGAAGAACTCCAGCTCCATCTGCTCGAACTCGCGGGTACGGAAGGTAAAGTTGCCCGGGGTGATCTCGTTGCGGAAGGACTTGCCCACCTGGCACACGCCGAAGGGCAGCTTGCGGCGGGTGGTGCGCTGGACGTTCTGGAAGTTGACGAAGATGCCCTGGGCGGTCTCGGGCCGCAGGTAGACGGTGTTCTTGGCGTCCTCGGTGACTCCCTGGAAGGTCTTGAACATCAGGTTGAACTGGCGGATGTCGGTCCAGTTGTGCTTGCCGCAGGTGGGGCAGCAGATCTGGTGCTCCTCGATAAACTCCTTCATCTGGGCCTGGCTCATGGCGTCCACGCTGTGGCCCAGGTCGAACTTGTTCTCCTGGCACCAGTCCTCGATGACCTTGTCGGCGCGGAAGCGCTCCTTGCACTCCTTACAGTCCATCAGGGGGTCGGAGAAGCCGCCCACGTGGCCGGAGGCCACCCAGACCTGGGGATTCATGAGGATGGCGGCGTCCAGACCCACGTTATAGGGGTTCTCCTGGACGAACTTCTTCCACCAGGCCTTCTTCACGTTGTTCTTCAGCTCCACGCCCAGAGGGCCGTAGTCCCAGGTGTTGGCCAGGCCGCCGTAGATCTCGGAGCCGGAGAAGATGAAGCCGCGGCCCTTGCACAGGGTCACGATTTTTTCCATGGTCTTTTCCGTGTTTTTCATGTCGGTTGTCTCCTTTTCAAATTGAGTTTTGGCTCAGAGACACGCATTCACGCCTCGGCACGTTCGCGACCGGGTCGATAACTTCTCCGCCTCCGGCGTTATCTCCCCTGCTCACGGCCTCAGACGCTATAAACAAAAACGCCCTGAGCCGGCTGTGTCGGCTCAGGGCGAACATAAAATGTCCGTGGTTCCACCTGAATTCGCATCTGGCTGATGCGCACTCTTTCCCGGTAACGGCGGGGACCGGCGGGCCATTTCCTGCCCGCGCTCCAGAGGGCCTTTCCCGCCATGCCGTCGTAGGGCTTGCACCAAACCGCCCTCTCTCTGCCGCCCGGACATGGGGTACTGTTCTCTGTCAACGCTGTTATGGGTCATTTTAGTACAGAAAACCGGGGTTGTCAAGGGGAAAACCGGGATTTTACAAAGAGCGGAAATGGCGGGCGGCCACACGGGGCCGCCCCTACGGCAGCGGCCCGATGGGGCATCGGGCCCTACGGGAGGCCCGTCAATCCAGCTCGCTGTGCCGCTGTGTGTGCAGGCCATGGTGGAAAAACGCCCGGACCAGCGCGTCCACCCGACAAAAACAGGCGGGATCGTCCAGGGTCCGGTCATCCAGTACGGCCTTGATCTCATGCAAAAGGGCGATGGCGTCGCTGTCCGCCTGGCGGGCCAGCCGGTGCATGTCGTAATCTTTGACGTATTTGACCACCTCCCAACCGATGGCGCGGGCGTACAGTTCTTCTGAGATGGGCGTATCGTCATATCCATATTCAGACAAAGTTTTTCCTCCTGTTCCATTGTTTTGCACTTATATAGGAGCAATTATATCCCATTATTTTGTTATCGTCAAACTGTATTTGCTCTCAAATAAGTGCAAAGGATACAGGTGCGATGGACAAAGAGTTTGAACGGCAGATGGGGCAAAGGATTCGTCAGGTTCGGGAGCGGAGGAATATGACCCAGGAGCAGTTGGCCGCGCAGCTGCAGACCCGGGGCTGTGACGTGACCAGGAGCGCCCTGGCAAAGATAGAGGTCGGGCAGCGGCATATTTATCCCGATGAATTGAAGTGCCTGAAAGAGATCCTGCGGGTTTCTTATGAGGAATTGTTCATCCAGTAAGAACAAGGGCCGGCCCCTATGGGTCAGCCCTTGTTTTATCTTGCCAGCAGCTTTTTCATGCCCTCCTCCAGGCCGTCCACGGTGAGGGGGAACATGGGGAACTCCCGGGCGATGGTGTCGTAGGTGTCGGACCAGTAGGCCCCCCATTGGGGGCGGCGGCTGGGGTTGAGCCAGATGACGTTCTGATACCGGCCGCGGAACAGGCGCAGCCAGTCCAGGCCGCACTGGGGGCCGTCGGGGTTGCTGCGGCCGTAGTAGCCCCCCATCAGCTCATAGGGGGCCATCTGGGCGTCCCCCACGAAGATCACCTTCCAGTCGGTGGCGATGTTGGACAGCACCCAGTCGGTGGTGACGCTGTTCCGGCTCATGAGGGTAGGGTCGTTGTACAGCCGGGCGTAGACGCAGTTGTGGAAGTAGTACACCCGCAGGTCCTTGAAGTGGCCCGACTTACTCACCGCCTGGAACAGGGCGGAGCACAGCTGGGAGTAGTAATCCATGGAGCCGCCCGAATCCATGAGCAGCAGCACCTTTACCGTGTTCTCCCGGGGGCGCTTGTAGCGCACCTTCAGCAGCCCGCCGTTCTCCGCCGTGTCCTGGATGGTGTTGTCCACGTCGAACTCCGTGGGGGGCAGGTCCACCAGGCCGGAGAACTGCCGCAGCTTCCGCAGGGCCACCTGGAACTGCCGGGTGTCCAGGGTATTGTCCCGGCGGAAGTCTCGGAACTTCCGCTCCCCCGCCACCCGGAAGGCCCGCTTGTACATGGACTGGCCCCCCACCCGGATGCCCTTGGGGGACAGGCCGGCGTTGCCGAAGGTGGACATGCCGTGGGTACCCACCCAGTATTTGCCGCCGTTGTGTTCCGAGTCCTGCTCCTCCATTCGCTCCCGGAGCATCTTTTCAATCTCGTCCTCGGACAGGCCCATGTTTTTCAGGGCCTGCTCCTCGTCCCAGTTGGCGTAGTCGTTTAGTACGTCGGGGCGGTTGAGCCAGTCCAGCAGCTCCTGGGACACCTCCTGCTGAAAGGGTACGTCCTTAAAATATTCCAGAAAGGCCCGGTCGAAGCGGTCGAAGTCCGCCTCGCTTTTCACCAGCAGACAGCGGCACAGGTGGTAGAACCCGGTGAAGCTGGAGTTGTGGAGGCCCTTGTCCAACGCCTCCATCAGACTCATCCACTCCGTCAGGGAAATTTTAAGGCCGTTTCTCCGTAAAAGGTAGAGAAAATCCTCGAACATAGGCTCACCGCCAGTTGCGCCGCAGGGCGTCCATGTCCTCGTTCTTCTTCAGCAGCACCCCCAGGTAGGGGACCTCCTTCACGATGCGGTCGGGGTCCACGCCCCCGTGGACCAGAGCCTGGATCCAGTCGATGATCTCGCTGGTGGAGGGCTTCTTTTTGATCTGGGGCAGAGAACGGATCTTGTAAAAGGCCTCCAGCACCTGGGTCAGCAGATGGTCATCCAGGTCGGGGTAGTGGACCTTGACGATCTCCCCCATCAGCTCCTTGTCGGGGAAGGCGATATAGTGGAACACACACCGGCGCAGGAAGGCGTCGGGCAGCTCCTTTTCCGCGTTGGAGGTGATGATGACCACCGGGCGGTGCTTGGCCTTGACGGTGCGGCCCGTCTCCGGGATGTGAAACTCCATCCGGTCCAGCTCCCACAGCAGGTCGTTGGGGAACTCCAGGTCCGCCTTGTCGATCTCGTCGATGAGCAGAATCACCTGCTCCTCGTCGGTGAAGGCCTCGCCCAATTTGCCTAGGCGGACGTACTTTTCGATGTTGTCCACGCCCTCGCCGCCGAACTGGCTGTCGTACAGCCGCTGGACCACGTCGTAGACATACAGGCCGTCCTGGGCCTTGGTGGTGGACTTGATGTTCCAGATGATCAATTTCTTGCCCAGGGCGGCGGCGATGGCCTCGGCCAGCATGGTCTTGCCCGTGCCCGGCTCGCCCTTGATGAGCAGAGGCTTCTGAAGCACCATGGCGATGTTCACCGCCCCCATCAGCTCCTCCGACGCCACATAGTTTTGACTGCCTTTAAATTCATTCATAGGAATGGACCTCCGGATATTTTTTGTTATGCTCCGCATTTTAACGGGTTTTCGCCGAAAAGGCAACCCTTTTCCCGGGAAAAGTCCCCTTTGTCTTGCCAGCGCCCCGCCTGTCTGGTAGAATGGCGTTATCCGGTCCCCCGCCGCGGCGGCGGGCGGACCCTGTGCCTGGGAATATCCCAGGAAAAAATGGGCGATCAGCCCGGGAAAGGCGGCTGTTTATGGAGGCGTTTGCCATTGCCCTGTTTGCCGTGGCGGTGATCGGGATCCCCATCGCCATCCTGCTGGTCAACGATTACGGGAAAAAACGGGGGTGCGGCCGGGGCTGCGCCACCTGCGGCAACCGGGACATCTGTTACCGGAACCAACAAAAGAAGGACAAGGAGTCATCCAAATGATCAAGACCATTCTGTGGGATGTGGACGGCACCCTGCTGGACTTCCTGGCGGCGGAGGAGGCGGCCATCCGGGCCTGCTTCGCCCAGTTCGGCCTGGGGGATTGCTCCGATGAGCAGATCGCCCGGTACTCCGCCATCAACCAGCGCTACTGGCGCAGGCTGGAGAACGGGGAGATCACCAAGCCCCAGGTGCTGGTGGGCCGGTTTGAGGAGTTCTTTGCCCTGGAGGGTATCGACCCCGCCCTGGCCGTCCCCTTCAACCAGGCCTACCAGGTCCGGCTGGGAGATACGGTGTGCTTTATGGACCGCTCCGACGCCCTCGTTTCCCGGCTCCGGGGCCGGGTGCGCCAGTACGCCGTCACCAACGGCACACGGGTGGCCCAGGAGCGGAAGCTGGAGAAATCGGGCCTGGGGAAGCTCTTTGACGGGGTGTTCATCTCCGAACTGGTGGGGGCGGAAAAGCCCAGCCCGGCTTTTTTTGACTACGTATTGGACCGCATCGGACCGGTGGACAAGTCGGAGGTCCTGATCGTGGGGGACTCCCTCACCAGCGACATGCGGGGCGGCCTTCAGGCGGGCATCCCCTGCTGCTGGTACAATCCCAAGTCCCTGCCCTGCCCCGGGGGGATGGAACTGGACTATATCATCCACGACCTGAACCAGGTGGAGGATATTTTGGCCCAAAAGTAATCATAAAAAATAGAAGGCGGCCGTTTCCTGGGAAGCGGCCGCCTTTCTGTGCGGGCGGGGAGGGCATTGGGGTAAACTGGGATTTGGCGATTTGTTTTTCGTGTGGTAGGGCGGCCCCTTGGGGCCGCCGCGGCGGGGGCAAGCCCCCGCCCTACTACCAAATTTTAATTCATTGTTACACGCTTGTGTCAGACCGGCACACAGGTTTTGAGGCAGCTGCGCCCCAATTTGGGAAACCAGGCGCTGTTATTCAGCGGCTGTCTGTGTTCCGTTTTTCCCACTTAGGGCCGGAGGCCCGGAAGGAGAAGCAGCGGAACCAGATTATACGCGCCGGATGCGCGGAAGATTTTTCCTGTAGGGCTCCCGTGGGTCCGGGCCCGCAGGCCCGGGGATCTTTGGGTACGTTCCATCCCTGGAAAGTACCGCGCCGCAGGCATTTTCCCATCTGTCGTATCAAACGGCCGCTATACGCTCTCCCCCGCCTTTCTTTTTTTTCAAACCTGTGGTATACTTCTGTCAAATTCCCGTCAATTTTCCGTAAAATGAGGGTCCTTTATGAAAATACTCCTCCAAATTCTCCGCTTTTCCCCCGGGGCGGAGCCAAAATACAAGACCGCCCACCACATCTGGCTGGCCCTCTCCCTCACCGGGCTGGGCTGCTGCGTGGGGGTGCTGTCCCTGCTCTTTTCCGCCGCCGCCTATGGGAAGCTGCCGGGGAAGGCCCTGTTCCTCTCCTACTTCCACAGCCCCCTGCTCCTGGTCCTGAACCTGCTGGCTCCGGTGCTGCTGGTCTGGCTGTTCTACTTCCTCACCCGCCGGTCCTGGGCGGGCTTTCTGGGCGGGGCCCTGCCCACTATGGGCGTGGCCCTGGCCAACTACTTCAAGATCCGCCTGCGGTCCGACCCCCTGCTGGCCACCGACCTGCGGCTGGCCGCCGAGGCCGGGGACATCGTGGGCAACTACCAGCTGGACCTGAACTGGCTGGTGTGGCTGGCCCTGGGCTGTCTGGGAGCGGGACTGCTGTTCGCCGTCTTCCTCATGCCCAACGGCCTGCGGGGCTGGAAAAACCGGGCCTTCGGCGCCGCCTCCTGTATGGCGCTTCTGGGGGTGGCCTTTGTCTCCCTGTTTCTGAACCCGCAGATCTATCAGAAGACCGCCAACAACAGCCTCATCAACCCCTGGTCCGACGTGGAGGTCTTTGTGTCCAAGGGCTGTCTCTACCCCTTCCTCTACTCCTTCCGGGACATGTTCCCCACGCCCCCCGAGGGCTATGACGAGCAGGAGGCCGCCGCCCTCCTGGCCCAGTATCAGGACAGCGGCATTCCGGAGGACAAAAAGGTGTCCGTCATGGGCATCATGCTGGAGGCCTTCTGCGACCTCACCGACTTCCCCGCCCTGGCGGGGCAGGAGGCGGTGGCCCAGGTCTACCGGCCCTGGCACGAGCTGGAGGCGCAGTCTGTCTCCGGAGACCTGCTGACCAACATCTTCGCCGGGGGCACCGTGGACAGCGAGTGGGGCTTCCTCACCGGCTACTCCCAGCATGACGAGTTCCGAAAGGATACCGACTCCTACGTCTGGTACCTGAGGAGCCAGGGCTACCAGACCTTCGGCAGCCATCCGGGCTACGGCTGGTTCTACAACCGGCAGAACGTCAACCAGTACCTGGGCTTTGAGGAGTATTGGTTCACCGAAAACCACTACGGGGACCTGGTGGACCCCACCTCCGCCATCTATAACTCCGACCACCTGCTGGTCCGGGAGCTGCTGGCCCAGCTGGAGGAGCGGACCCAGGAAGGCCCCTGCTTCTCCTTCTCCGTGTCCTACCAGAACCACGGCCCCTACGAGTGGACCTACACCGCCGGGGAGGCGTACCTGACCCCCGCCGCCACCGGCTTTGATGAGGAGACCTGCCACGTCTGGAACAACTACCTGAAAGGGATCTCCGACACCATCGGGGCCATGACGGAGCTGACCCGGGGGCTGGAGGAGCTGGAGGAGCCGGTGGTGCTGGTCCTCTTCGGGGACCACAAGCCCTGGGGCGGCAACGGCAACTCCGCCTACGCCGGCATCGGCGCCGACTTCGACATCTCCACCCCGGAGGGCTTTTACGGCTACTACGCCACCCCCTACCTCATCTGGGCCAACTCCGCCGCCAAGGAGGTCCTGGACAGCCCGTTTGTGGGCGATGGCGGGGACTTCTCCCCCTGCTTCCTGATGACGGAGGTCTTTGACCTGTGCGGCTGGCAGGGCCCGGGCTTCATGGAGCTGTCCCGGCAGGTTCGGGCGGTCACTCCCCTGGTCCACAGCCAGGGCTTGTTCCTGCAAAACGGCGGGATCGTCAACGCCCTGGATGGGGAGCAGGCGGCTCTGGTCCGGTCCTTCCTGTCCGCCCAGTATTACCGGGAAAACCAGGCGGACCCCACGCCCTGAGGGGAAAGAGTCCCCTACAAATCGGAATTTGGAGGATAGAGTATATGAAATACAAAGGAACGCTTATTGTTGTTAAAGACTGCAACCGTGCTCTAAAGTTTTATCGTGATATGTTTGGGCTTCAACTTCTACAAGACAACGACGGAAATATGGAACTGACGGATCATTTGTATTTGCAGGAGTTGGGTTACTGGGAAGATTTTACGAAAAAACGCATAATTTCAAACAGCAATCAGTCCGAATTATATTTTGAGGAATCCGATATAGAAAAATTTGTGGAACGACTTGAGATGCTCTACCCCGAAACCGAATATGTCAATCGTCTGATGACACACAGCTGGGGGCAAAAGGTGGTCAGATTTTATGACCCTGACGGAAATCTGATTGAAGTAGGAACACCCGTGTAACACATCTCGACAACTTCCAGTTTATCACGCAAAACCGCGGGCTTCCATCCGTGATAGCATCACATCGCGAAACAGCGGTGGATAAAAAATACCTCCCTCCGATTGCCTCGGAGGGAGGTATTTTCATTATCTCAGATAGTTCAGGGGGTTGACGGCCTTGCCGTTGATGCGGACCTCAAAGTGGCAGTGGACGCCGGTGGAGCGGCCGGTGGAGCCGGCCTTGGCGATCTGCTGGCCCTTATACACCTTCTGGCCGGCGGAGACCAGCAGCTTGGAGTTGTGGCCGTAGTAGGTCTCGGTGCCGTTGTCGTGGCGGATGATGACCAGATAGCCGTAGCTGCCCTTGTACCCGGCGAAGGTGACGGTGCCGCCGTCGGCGGCCTTGATGGCCGCGCCGTAGCTGGTGGCGATGTCGATGCCGGAGTGGTAGCTGTAGCTGCCGAAGATATACCGGCCGCCGAAATAGGAGGTGATCCGTCCGGTGATGGGCCAGGAGAAGCTGCCGGTGGAGGCGGTCTTGGGCTTCTCCTTGGTGCCCACGGCCTTGACGGTGGTGGTGGGCTCCCGCAGGGTGGTGGTGGAGAGGATCTCCCGGTCCCGCTCATAGCCGTTGACGTAGGTGACGTTGGCCTCCACCTGGGCCTCGCCGGGCTCACCCTGGGTGAGGATCTTGCTGGTGCCCTTGTACATGGAGCTGTCCTCCTTGGTCTCCACGGGACACTCGATCTCCTGGGTATAGATCTGGTGCTCCAGAGTCTGGACGGAGAGGACGGGGATCAGCTCCTTCACGTTGAGCACATCTCCGATCATCAGCCGGTTGATGTCCACGTCGGGGTTCAGGGCCTTCAGGTCACTGACCGACATGTCGTTGGCGTAGGCGATGGCGTTGAAGGTGTCCCCCTTCTGAACGGTATAGGTGGTCTCGCCGGTGGTATTGGCCTCCAGGGCCTGGCGCATCTCGTCGGTGGTCATCACTGTATCCACGGCGTAGACGTAGTCGATGGTCAGGTCCTCCACAAAGCCGGACTCCACGGTGTTCTCGTTCACATACTGGCTTTTCAGCTCGTCCAGCATGCCGTTGAGGGCGTCTTCATCCTTGACCACGCCGACGACCTGGCCGTCCACGGAGACCTGGCATTTTTTCAGATGGTCGCTGGCCTCATTGAGCTGCTGGTAGAAATAGTCCTCAATGTCCGCCTCCCGGGTGATGTCGGTCTTGAGGGTCAGGGCGAACTGATAGTCCAGCTCCCCCTCCACCTGGTAGTCGTAGCCCAGCAGCGAGGAGCCCTCGGCCTCCACCTCCCGGATGGCCTGGTCCACCACGCTCTGGTCGGCCACCACGCCCACCGGGTCCCCGTTCAGGGTGACGGCGTAGCTGGTGGTGTACAGGGTGGTCAGGGTGAGGGCCACCCCCAGGGCGGCGGAGATGCCCAGAAAGGAGACAGGGCCCACGGCCTGGTGGATGGCCAGCGCGCCGTGGGCCACGTGGGCGGCCCGGCGCAGATGGATGCGGGTCCATTCCTTCAGTTCCTTCCAGCGGCGGGCGGCCCGGCGGCGGCGCTCCGCCCGGACCTGGGCGGCTTCCGGCTGGTTTTGATGTTCCGCGTCCCCGGAGGAGGTCCCTTTGGGGCCGCGTGTCAACAACTGGTTCATGTGATGCCTCACTTATATGTCAATGGATAAAAATGACAATTCCAACAAAAGAGTTACAAAACGGTAACAAGTTTAATATACACACTTTTTGTCATTACGTCAACCCTTTTTCCGAAAACCCCGGTTTTTTCTTCCCGTGGACGGGGTAAAAATGACGTTTCAGGAGACAGCTACATGTTGTGGACTGTATGCCGAAGCAAGAGCCGGAAGACACAAAAAGAACAAAGCCGCCCCGCCGGCCTGGACCGGAGGGGCGGTATTTTCGGCGGATTCACGAAGCAAGGGACACCGTTTTTTGCAGGACGGCGGCGGTTCGGCGCTGAAAAAGGGACATGTGGACAGCCGGGGGCCTGTCAGGCCATCAGGACATGGAGGGTGATGGTGATAGTCATGACCACCACGCACAGGCTGGCGCAGGCGTCCAGCAGCATCAGGCGGCGGCGGGCCTTCCCGGACCGGCGGGGCCGGACCTCCCGAAGCCGGGGGGCCTCCCAATCCTCCTCCTGACCGGCGGGGAAGCAGACCTCCTCCCGGGGCTGGGGGGCCAGACTCCCCTCCTGGGTCAGGGCCAGCTTCCGCCGGTATTCGTTCAGGTCCACCACGTTGCCGGTGCTGCGGATAAAATTGGGGGTGGTATAATAAATGGTCTGCATCTCGTTCCCTCCCATTTGGAATGTTCAAGTACATTCTATCCCGCTCAGGGTCCCAAAAAACGGACTTTTCTGCCGGTTCCCGTCCGATTTTGTCGAAAACAAATGTTCTAATCAGAAAATACAACAAACGTTCTAATTTGTCAAGGGGGTTTAGAACGTTTTTTCGATTTTTGGGGCATGATTTGATAGGAGGAAAATCCGTCCCGGGGGTAAAACGGCCCGGTGAGGGCGCCGGGCCCTACGGCGGCACATCTCCCGAATCGGGTCGCATCCGGAGGCTGAGGCGGGCGGCCACACGGGGCCGCCCCTACATGCTTGCTTTGGGCGCCGGGGATACCGCAGCTGTATTGGTGCGCGCCGATCAGGGGATAAAGTAAAACGTTCCGTATTCTTTGCTAAAAAGAATACGGAACGTTCCTCATTTTTGGAGCCGATTAAATCAGATCAGCCCTTCTTCTTGGAGGCCTCGCGCATCCGGTCGCCATGTGATTGGATGTCTTGGCAGGGCGAAGTGAATTCGCCCTGCCGCCGCGGCTGGGGCCGCGTGCCCGCTGCGCGGGCTGGACCACGGCGACGGCGGTCACTTCAATCAGGCTTAGCCCTTCTTCTTGGAAGCTTCACGCATCCGGTCGCCATGGTCCAGGATGCGCTTGCGCAGGCGGAGGTTCTCGGGGGTGCACTCCAGCAGCTCGTCGTCGGCCAGGAACTCCAGGCACTGCTCCAGAGACATGGTCCGGGGGGTGACCAGGCGCAGGGCCTCGTCGGAGCCGGAGGCCCGCATGTTGGTCAGCTGCTTCTTCTTGCACACGTTGACGGAGATGTCCTCCTGCTTGGGGCACTCGCCCACGATCATGCCAGCGTAGACGGGGGTGCCGGCGCCGATGAACAGCTGTCCCCGCTCCTGGGCGTTGAACAGGCCGTAGGTGACGGCCTCGCCGGTCTCAAAGGCCACCAGGGAGCCGGTATTCCGGCGGCTGATCTCGCCCTTCAGGGGCTGGTAGCTGTCGAAGACGGAGGCCATGATGCCCTCGCCCTTGGTATCGGTCAAAAACTCGTTGCGGTAGCCGAACAGGCCCCGGGAGGGGACCAGGAACTGGGCCTTCATCCGGTCGCCCACAGGGTTCATGTCCAGCAGGTCGCCCTTGCGGGCGCCGATCTTCTCAATGACGGCGCCGATGCAGTCGGCGGGCACGTCCACCACCAGCCGCTCCACGGGCTCGCACTTGACGCCGTCGATCTCCTGGAACAGGACGCGGGGCGGGGAGACCTGGAGCTCATAGCCCTCCCGGCGCATGGTCTCAATGAGGATGGACAGGGACATCTCGCCCCGGCCGGCCACGTTGAAGGCGTCGGTGCTGTCGGTCTCGGTGACCCGCAGGGACACGTCCTTCATGGTCTCCCGGTGCAGGCGCTCCCGGAGCTGGCGGCTGGTGACAAACTTGCCCTCCCGGCCGGCGAAGGGGGAGTCGTTGACGGAGAAGGTCATCTCGATGGTGGGGGCGGAGATCTTGACGAACTCGATGGGCTCCACGCAGTCGGGGGCGCAGATGGTGTCGCCGATGGTGATCTCGCCGATGCCGGACATGGCGATGATATTGCCGGCGGTGGCCTCGGTGACGGGGACCTTGGCCAGACCGTCATACTCATACAGGGCGGTGGCCTTGGCCTTCTTGGCGGGGACGTCGGGGTCGTGGTAGTTGCACACCGCGATCTCCTGGTTCTGCTTCACGGTGCCCCGCTCGATCCGGCCGATGGCGATCCGGCCCACGAACTCGTTGTAGTCGATGGAGGACACCAGCATCTGGAAGGGGGCGTCCACGTCGGCCTCGGGGGCGGGGATATACTCCAGAATGGTGTCGAACAGGGGCTTTAAGTCGTTGCCCGCCACGTCGGGCTGGACGGAGGCGGTGCCCTGGCGGCCGGAGCAGAACAGCATGGGGGAATCCAGCTGCTCGTCGGTGGCGTTCAGGTCCATCAGCAGCTCCAGCACCTCGTCAATGACCTCGTACACCCGCTGGTCGGGGCGGTCGATCTTGTTGACCACCACGATGACCCGGTGGCCCAGCTCCAGGGCCTTGGACAGGACGAAGCGGGTCTGGGGCATGGGGCCTTCGGCGGCGTCCACCAGCAGGATGACGCCGTTGACCATCTTCAGGATTCGCTCCACCTCGCCGCCGAAGTCGGCGTGGCCCGGGGTGTCCACAATGTTGATCTTGACGTCCTTGTACTGGACGGCGGTGTTTTTGGCGGTGATGGTGATGCCCCGCTCCCGCTCCAGGTCGTTGGAGTCCATGACCCGCTCCACCACGGTCTGGTTCTCCCGGTAGACGCCGGACTGCTTGAGCATCTCATCCACCAGAGTGGTCTTGCCATGGTCGACGTGGGCGATGATGGCAATGTTTCTCAGCTTCTCATTTCGCATGTTTCAACTACTCCTTTTGTATGGCAAGGCCCGGCGGGCCAGGATTCCAAAGGAAGGGGAACGGGCGCGTCCCAGGGACAGGAAATTGCCCCGTTCCCGGCTCTGACGGGATATTATACAGCTATTTTTCCCAAAACGCAACGGCTTTCCCACAAAAAATAGCGGTTTTTGCAGCCGGGAGCCACAGGAACGGCAAAGTGCATATACGGGGGGCGGACGGCGGCGGATTTTCCGTGGAATATGGGAAAAGGGCAAGGGGCCGCCGGAAGGGGAACGATAAAAAGCGGCCGCTCCAGGAGCGGCCGCTTGCGGCTGTCAGATTCGGTTATCCGGTGATGGTGGTCCCCTGGACCCGCTGGCCCAGCATCTCCAGCAGGAGGGCGTGCTCCACCCGGCCGTCCAGGATGGACACCTCCCCTACCCCGGCCCGGACGGCGTGGACACAGCCCCGGACCTTGGGAACCATCCCCCCGGCGATGAGGCCGGCGTCGATGAGCTCCTCCGCCCGCTTGGCGTCCATGCGGGGGACTGCCGTCTTGGTGTTGTGGCTGTCGATGAGCACTCCGCCGATGTCGGTGAGGAAGATGAGCTTGTGGGCCCCCATGGCCTCGGCCACCGCCCGGGCGGCGTCGTCGGCGTTGCAGTTCAGGGTCCCGCCGTCCTCCCCCAGGGCGATGGGGGAGACCACGGGGAGGAAGCCCGCGTCCAGCAGGGTGTCCAGCACCTTGGGGTCCACCCCGGTGATGTCCCCCACCCGGCCCAGAGCCGGGTCCTTGATGGCGGCGGTGATGAGGCCGCCGTCCTTGCCGGAGATGCCCACGGCGGACACCTGAAGCCCGGCCAGGTCCTGGACGATGGCCTTGTTCACCTGGGCGGACAGGGCCAGCTCGGCGGCGTCCAGCACTCCCTGGTCAGTGACCCGGTAGCCGTTTTCAAAGCGGGTGGGGACGTTCAGCTTGTTCAGCAGGGCGGTGATGTGCTTGCCGCCCCCGTGGACCAGCACCACCCGGACCCCCACCATCCGCAGGGCGGCCACGTCCTGGAGGGTGGTATCCGCCTCGGCCTCCGCCCCGATGGCGGAGCCGCCGTATTTGACCACCACCGTCTGGCCCTCGGCCCGGTTGAGGATGGGCAGGATGGACAGGAGGCTGCGCACCTTCTCCATGCCGTCCAGGCCGTGGCGCACGTCGTACTCCTGCAAAAAGCTGTGGACATAGTCCACGTCGGAGGGGGTGTCGACATACTGGGTGCCCCGCTTCTGGCGGGTCTCCGCCCCCTTGCCGGTGATGAGGAGGACCGACGGCTCCCGGCAGCCCAAAATGGCCTGGCGGATGGCCTCCCCCCGGTTGGGTTCGATGGAGTATTCACAGCCCTGGGCGGCCACATACTGGGCCACCTCCCGGCAGATGGACTCGGTGTCCTCCTCCCCCGAGTCCTCCTCGGTGAGGACCACCAGGTCGGAGTATTTGCCCGACACCTCCCCCAGATCCTGCCGCCGGTCCAGGGCCTTCTTGCCGGGACAGCCGAAGACGGTGACGATGCGCCGCCCGGGGTACTCCGCCTGGACGGAGCGGAACAGGGTCTCGAAGGACATGCGGTTGTGGGCGTAGTCCACGATGGCGGTGACGGTCTCGTCGGCGTTGGAGTATACCTCCATCCGGCCGGGCACCCGGGCCTTCATCAGGCCCACATAGATATACCGCTCGGGGATGTTCAGCCCCTCGCACACCGTGATGGCGGCCAGGGCGTTCTCCACGTTGAACAGCCCCGGCATGGTGAGCCGGAACTCCCGGAAAAAGCGGCGGGTGCGCACCCGGAACAGAATGTCGTTGCCCCGCTTCCGGATCTGGGAGGCGTAGACGTCGGCCTCCGGGTCCTTCTGGGAGAAGGTGAACACCGGTTTGCCGCTGGCCTTCGCCGCCTCCAGCACCCGGTCGGCGTGGTCGCAGTCCAGGTTGACGCAGCAGAGCTTCGCCTGGGCGAAGATTTTCAGCTTGGAGGAGAAGTAGTCCTCAAAGTCCGGGTGCTCGATGGGAGAGATGTGGTCGTGGCCGATGTTCAAAAAGCAGGCGGCGGCGAAGTCGGTGCACAGGGAGCGGTGATATTTCAGGGCCTGGCTGGACACCTCCATGGTCAGGTACTCCATCCCGGTGGCCACGCCGTTGGCGAAGTGGCGCTGGAGGTCCAGGGGCTCGGGGGTGGTCAGGTGGGACTCGAACTTCTCCACCCCGTCGTAGGTGTCGATGGAGGAGATGACCCCGGAGGCGGGCTTGCCCTCACCCTCCATGTACTCGTCCAGGATATATTTCAGGTAGTAGGTGGTGGAGGACTTGCCCTTGGTGCCGGTGATGCCGATGACCTTCATCTGTCCCGAGGGGTGGCCGTAGTAGAGGTCGGCCAGAGGGGCGATGGTCAGGCGCATATCCCGCACCAGAATACAGGGCAGGTCCACTTCGGGATAGGGAGTCAGGCTGACGTAGGCCATGGCCCCCTTGTCCTTTGCCATTTGGAGGAACTCGGCCTTGAAGTGGGCTCCCTTACAGAGGAACAGGGTGCCGGGAATGACCTCCCGGGAGTCGTAGGAAACCAGGGCCACCTGGGCCGCCCGGTCCAGTCCGTCGGGGATGGGGGCGGCCAGCAGGTCCTTTTCCTCCAGCAGGCGGAGATAGTCGTTGAGGGTGTGAAGGGTGAGTTCCATAATGCACCTCGTTTTTGAGTCAGGAATGGGAAATTGGAGACGGGCGGACCCGCCCATCTCTCCCGGAACTGCCGCCTCCGGCGGCACATCCATTCCGAAGGCCTCATTCATTGAAAAAAGTCCCGCAGGGGCTTGTGGCAGGCCTGGATGGCCCGGTCCGCCAGAACGGCCATGGCGTCGGTGTAGAAGGGGGGCAGGCGGGTCTGGGAGGCGAAGACGGACAGCTCGGTGCAGGCCAGTACCCCGCAGTCGCAGCCCTGGGCGATCAGGTCCCGGTGGATGTCCGCGAACTTCTCCGGGTCCCCGTCCCGTCCCGCCTTCACGTCGTCGTAGATGAGGGACATGACCTGGTCCTGGGCCTGGGTGGTGGGGACCACCGCCTGGATGCCCAGGGCGGCAAATTCCTTCTGGTACAGCCCGGTCTGGATGGTGCCGTCGGTGGCCAGGATGCCCGGGCGCTTTCTTCCCTGGGCGGCCAGGGCCTTGGCCGTCTCCCGGATCATGTGGAGGATGGGGATGCCCACCTCCTGCTGGACCCGGTCCAGAAAGTAGTGGGAGGTGTTGCAGGGGACGGCGATGACGGTGCACCCCGCCCGCTCCAGCAGCTGGGCGTCGGCCAGGAGCCGGCGGTACACCCGCTCCCGGGAGGCCTCGGAGCCCAGAATGGCGGCGGTGCGGTCAGGCATGTCGCTGTCCGACAGGATCAGGGCGTTGACGTGCTCCTGGTCCCGCTGGGCGTCGGTCCGGTCAATGATGAATTGATAGAAGGTGTTGGTGGCTTGCGGACCCATGCCGCCCAGGACACCGAGACGATAATTCACAAGATCACTACTTTCGAGGAAGGAGAATGACAGTAAAGTGGGCCGCAAGCCCCAAATGGAAGCCCAGCGCAGCGCCCGCAAGGCGGCAAAGCCGCCAACGGCTGCGCAGCGGCGGAGAATTGCGTGGGCGGCTGATTGCCGCCCCTGTGGAGCCGACGGTAGGCAGCCGCTCAATCCTCCGGCACCTTGTTGTACTGGCTGAAGCGCTTCATGTTGCCGATGTGGTTTTTTACCACCCGCAGGCGGCGCTTGAGGGAGGCGTCTTTCCCGTAGACCAGGGAGTGGGAGTCGGCGCCCGCCCGGATCAGAGCTTTCATCTCCTGGTGGTACTTCTTGGGGGTGAACCGGAAGGCCACCTTCCGGGGGACCATCCGCCACAGGGAGCGGTTTTTGGTGATCTCCAGCTCCTTGTCCCGGCCCTCGATCCGGTCCTCCACCACCAGCTTGGCAATATTATGCCCGGAGCCGGTGACATAGTAGTTGCTCCGGCCCTGGCGGCAGTTGATCTCGAAGGCCTTGTACTTGCCGTCCCGGCTGTCATACTTGATGTCGAAATTGGAGAAGCCGGTGAAGCGCAGGCTCTCCAGCAGGTCCTTGATTTTCAGCTCCAGGGCCTGGTCCTCCTCGGTGATGATGACGGCGTGGTTGCCGATGCCGTGGGGGGAATGCTCCTCCAGCAGCACGTGGCCCAGGCACATCATAGTGACCTTGCCGTTCCGGTCAGAGTAGTTGGTCAGCACCCGCATGTAGCTGTCGTCCCCGGGAATGAACTCCTGCAAGACCATGTGGTCCTGATAGCCGGCGGCGTAGACGTGGTCCAGGGCCTCCAGCAGCTCCGCCCAGCTCTGGCAGATGTACACCTTGGCCAGGGAGCGGTCCCCGCAGGCCCAGTAGGCCACGGAGTCGGCGGGCTTGGCGATGTAGGGCGGGCCCCAGGGCAGGGTGAAGTCGTGGCCCATGGATTTGTCGTAGATGAAGGTGGCCGGGTGGTCGATGTGGTGCTGGTCGCACAGCTGGTAGAACTTCTCCTTGTTGATGAGGGTGTTCAGCAGGGACTCCTCGATATAGGGGGCGATGACGTTGGCGGGCAGGTGGTCCCGGTAGCGGGCGGCCAGCTGGACATAGCTGTCCCCGCAGCCCAGAAGGATGACCGTCTTGTCGGCGAACTCCTGGGCCACCGCCCGGGCGTTGCGGAGGAAGGCCTCGTCGCTCTCGTTGTCGGGGCAGACCCGGTAGTCGATGATGGCGCTGCCGCGGCAGGGGAAGGAGGGGTATTTGCCGAAGGCCACGGACTTGACGCCGTAGGCCTCGTGGAAGGCCCGGGCCACGCTGTATACGTTGATGTCGCCGCCGAACAGGAGCGGCTGGAAATTGTGAGACTGGTTCATAAAGCGGATAACTTCCTTTGTATTTTAAATCTACTGGATGGGGTAAAGTTTAGCTTATCGATTTTTTGCCTGCGGGCGGGACGACGGGATAGGACGAGGGGACATTTCGCCCTCAGGCGAGGTACTTTTGTATCTCTACAAAAGTACCCAAAAAATCTCCGGGGCTTCGGCCCCGGACCCCATGGGGAGCCCGATTGGGAAAGTGTTCCTCGCGTTCGGCGCGCAAGCCCAGGTTCTGTTGCCTCACCATCCGGGCCTCCGGCCCTGGATAGAAAAGAATTGAGAGCGACAGCCACTGAATGGCAGCGCCTGAGTTTCCGAATTATGCGGCGTGGTTCCTGGTTTCACTGTTCGGCTCCGTTGTAAAACTTGATTCCGGGGTATCCGACATCGGACGGCCCCGGCCAGCCACGGGAGTGAGGCGAAACAACCCCATCTCCCGTCCCGCCCACAGGCGGAATTTTAAACGGACATCCGATAGCCGCCCTAACGGTGCTTGGTGTTTCGGCCCGGTGAGGGCACCGGGCCCTGCATGGATTTCGGATCCAATACCCAATAAACGAAAATTTACCGGTATTCCGTCACAAACCCCTTGGCGAACAGGGGGTCGATGTCGAAGGTGGCCAGGTCGCCGGCGGAGCATTTCAGATTGGTCACGTTGAGGACGGTCTCGGTGGCGCCGATGCCGCCCAGGACCTTGGCCCGCTGGTCCCCCAGCCGGACGGTGACGGCCTTGGCCTTCCGCCAGCGGCGGAACATGGCCCAGAAGCCGGACTCCCGGGGCCAGGACACCCCGAAGCCGTTCTGGTAGCCCACTGGGAGGACGGCCACCCGGGTGGGCTTTTTCAGCACCACGGGCTTGTCCGCGCCGATGGTGTGGCCCTTGGGCAGCCAGCGGACCTCAGCCAGGGGGACCTCCCCGTAGCCCACGGTCTTCAGCCCGTCGTCCCGGGTGCGGCGGCAGCGGCCCAGAATGGCCGACCCGGCCCGGACCCCGTCCAGGCGGGACTCCTGGTCGTGGAGGAGGGCGAAGGAGCCGGCGGCATGGACGGTGCCCGTCTCAAACCCGGCGGTATGGATGGTGTCCAGCACCTGGTGGAACTGCTCCAGCTGCTGCTTGGCCTCCGGGTCGTTGGGCCGGGCGGCGTGGAGCTGGGTGTAGATGCCGGAAAGGGCCACATTGGGCAGGGAGCGGTAGGCCAGCAGGATTTTCTCCGGCTCGCTGACCAGAAAGCCGCCGAAGCCCATGCCGGTGTCCACCTGAATGTGGGCCTCCACCACGGTGGAGCGGTTCTCCGCCAGGGCGTTGAGGGCCATGCCGGTGTCCACCGAGGAGATGGTGCACACCACGTTCAGGTCCACCAGCCGCTCCAGCTCCTCCCGGTCGGTGGTGGAGCGGAGCATCAGGATCTCCTCGTCCACGAAGCCGCCCTTGCGCAGCTCCTCGGCCTCGGCGGTCTCGGACACGGCGAAACGGCCGATGCCCTCGTCCCGCAGCAGCTTGGCCAGCCGGACGATGCCGGCTCCGCCGCCGTCCCCCGTCAGCACCCCGTAGACCACGGCTCCGGCGGCGCGCTCCTTGATGACGGCCAGGTTATTTTTGACGGCGGATTTTTCAATGACCAGCTTTCGCATAAAAATGGCTCAATCACAAAACCTGTGGGATTTGGGATTGCGGTCATAAGTTCTACGGCTGGCGTCGAATAGCTTGAGGAAGAAGTATTCATCATCCGGATACCCGTAGCCGTGTCGCCGGAG